>Ga0302319_10003037_pt1 | contig 35506 bp, 34 predicted proteins | sample Bog_T0_2_FD_203319 | JGI IMG/M metagenome (GOLD analysis project Ga0302319, IMG submission 203319) | Peat permafrost microbial communities from Stordalen Mire near Abisko, Sweden - Bog_T0_2 | ecosystem: Environmental > Terrestrial > Soil > Wetlands > Peat | place: Sweden: Abisko, Stordalen Mire...
TGAAGACGATGACATGCTCTCGGCGATGGCGCGGGAATTGGTCGAGAGGAACGGTATTGGTGAAACTGCCGACTCCGTTTGGAAAGCCCTCAACACTGAACATCAGAAGCTGTTCCCAACCACGGCGCCTTGTGACAACGGCAGCTCATCCGTCGAGTTGCCGGGCGTTCTGCTGGATACCGAGTCGGACCCCGCGAGTCTTGTGGAGGGAGCTATGGATCATGCGCCCCTCGTCGTCTTCGGACAGCGACCGCAATTCTTGTCAGCGAAGCGGCGGCGCGTGCGAGTAGCTGTCCCGGAACAGCCGTCATTATTCGGCTTCAGTTGACCCAAAATACTCGGAGGCAAGCGCCCCGCGCGGTCCTCGCTAGTCGTCACGGAAATCCCCTCTCCAGAATCGCCCAACCCTCGCCAGTAATTCGGCAGTATTCGCACCTGTCGCATTTCTCTCAGCTCAAGAGTTTGTTCCAAATCGACGTTTCAAATCAACAAGGAGGAAGAAGTATGTCAGAAACTAGTACGCTCATCGGTTATAGCGGCCGGACCATTGGCCGCGAAGAACTAACGCTGGTGCCGACACCAGCAGCAACGGAAACGCACCGGCCGATCCCCCATCACGAAATCGTGCAAGCACTGATCGAGACGCTGGGCTTTCGCCACATCGGAGTGGTTCACGACGAATACGCGGTATCGCCGGACGGCATGAAGGCCTTCGGTGTTCTCGATCTCGCAACCGAAATGGAAGGATGCCGCTTCTCCATCGGTCTGCGCAACTCCCACGACAAGAGCATGCGCCTGGCGATGACCTGCGGCTATCGCGTGTTCGTGTGCTCAAACATGGCATTCGCAGGGGACTTCACGCCCGTGCTCGCCAAACACTCGAAGTCGTTTTCGCTCATCGACTGCATCTCGGTCGGTGTTGATCGCATGCAGCGGAACTTCGAGCCCATGCGCAAGCAGGTGGAAGGCTGGCAAAGAAGTGAACTGGCCGACGTCACCGCGAAGGTGGTCATCTACGAGGCCTTCGTCGAGGGCAGACTGGAAGCCCCAAAACACCTCGCCCGCAGCGTGCATGATCTCTACTTCGAGCCCAAGTACGAGGAATTCCGCCCGCGAACCATCTGGAGTCTCTCCAATGCGTTCACCTCGGCACTCAAGGAACTGGATCCCATCCCGCAGTTCCGGGCGACGGCCAAGCTGGGCGAATTCCTGGAAGCCCGATTCTCACAATCGTTCTAGCCCGCGAGAGCGGTGTCCATCGCCCCCTTTCCAAGAGAAGTAAATCTCTGCCTTACACGCCCCATGCGGTCGCGCGTCGCCCGCGTGGGGCGAAGAGAGGAGTCATGGTCATGTTTTCATTGTTTCCACTTGGGCAAATTGTGGCTACACCCGGGGCGCTAGCGGCGCTGGAGAGAGCGCAGCAGGCGCCTACATGTTTCCTGGCCCGTCATGCAAGCGGGGACTGGGGCGAACTGGAGCCAACCGATGTGGCAGAGAATCAGTACAGCATTGCTCATGGGTTTCGGTTGCTGAGCAGCTACGAGACGAATGCCGGAGAGAAGCTCTGGATCATCACCGAGGCTGACCGGTCGGCTACCACGCTGCTTTTGCCGGAGGAGTACTGACGAGTCTCATGAATCGGATCATTTGTAGGGCCCAGGTTGCGGTTCAAATCGTACTCCAACCAGGAAGGCTCTCTTTCCCAATCGGTTCGCGTAATTCGTAGAATACAAAGACCTCGTTTGACGGAAAGAACACCGAGAGCGCTGAAACTGTCGTATCCTCAGCTTCTGCTCGCACAACTGGCTTCGCTTCCCGTGGTTCTTCGTACACAAAAGTGCAAAGACCAATACTCAGCGAGAGATTTCCGGTCGGCGCTTGTAACATAACTGTGCCAGCCTTCTTTCCTTTCTTGATGGGATCGAGTGAGGCCTCCGACATCTGGCCTTGCAACCCCAAGGCCCAGTCGATACTCTGCTCAAGGACGCCACGCCGGGACTGCTGAAATGGACTTTCTATGACCACGAGGATCTCGGCGGAGTCCTCCTTCCACTTATTGAAGATTGCGACAGCATCCGCTAAGGAAAGAACCATACATTTCTCCGGCTGCACGATTTCAAAACGGCTCACTTCAATCCCGCCAAGAAGGCATGCCTTGAATATTAAGACGGTACTTGGCTAGGAAGTGCGATTTCGCCTCAGGTTCGCACAAAAGCCTCCTGAAAATCAAAGGTCGAAAATGCAGTGCACGACAGGAAGTTCGAGATGAAGGCTCTGCAGAAAGCAGTCGAGGTTTTGTTCAAACGGCGCTGTACATCACTCCCTGAAAACATTCCTTTCGCGCTCAGAAGCGTCCACACGTGAAATAGCTGTCTAGCAAAAGGCAGCAGAGAAACTCCCGCAGGCTTGCCCTTCGTCTCAGTCTGAAAAACGGCCCCACCAGACTTGCAGCAGGGGCGAATGTCCATTCCGACTGCCCCAGCCGTAGATTTCACACGTTGCCAAAGGAGGAAGGCCATGAGGCTACGCCGAAATGAGTACTGCCCCATCCATCGATCACGTTTCTGCTGTGGCCGTGAGCAGATTCGGAAAGAACGCAGGTTGATGAGACTGGGAGTGCGGCGCGTTGAAGATCCGCATCACCCGCGGGGGTACCGGGAATTAAGGTCGGCGGCCGAGATGCGCAAGCTGCTGAACCAGAAAATCATAGATCAGGGCAGAAAGTGCGCGATCTGCCACGAAGAGTTCAGCGACTATAACGACATCGTGCCGGACCATCGGGATCCAAAAGGGATGGGCGGAGCTTGGAGAGATGACCATCCAGATAACATTCAAGCAACCCATTGGTGGTGTAACGGGGACAAGGGGTCAACCAGGATGGTTGACTGACGGCCCATCAGTCATTTTTCCTTTAATCAATTCATGAATTCCGGCCTTGCGATGGCGGTGGTGTGCGAGGAGTGTGCTCGACGCACGGGTCAAACATTAGGGCGACGAGGGATTTACACACCTAATCGAGCGAAACCCCCAAACGCATTCGCAATCCGTTCAAGTGAGGGAGGTCCGTGCGCAAGGAAAAGAAATAGCCGGAGCACGGCGGGGGGCTACCTGGCGGTTAGGCTTATACATATTGCTGCGGTCTCCCAGGCAAAGCGTTGCCAATCACTCGTGGCATGGAAAAACTGAATTGCTGTTTCCATAAATGAGACCCGCCAATGTTATAGCACGCTGCCGGTAGGGGGCCAAGTGAGGGTATTTCTCGTCGAGGAATTCTAAGACAAGTCTTCACGAAAACAGCGACCGCAGGTCATCCAGATTCGCGGAGTATCCGAGATCGCGCAGAATCTGATTGGTGAGGATCGCGACAGCCTCCGGTCGATTTTCATGCCTCATAGCGTAAGTGAGATCGATCGCTGCAATAGCCCTGGCGCCGTGTTTTGCAGATTTTGTCAATTGGTCCGTAGTCAGAACTTTCGCCCGCTTACGCGGGCTGGCTTTCTCGTAAAAGCATGAGGAGTACCCAACTTGGAAACTACCTGCTCTCTCAAGGAGGGGCAGGGGCTCAACACGCAATTCCGCGAAAACATGCGCTTCGCCGAGATAGTTAAGGAAGCTCCATAGTCGGTGCGCGGCCTCGATTGTGCAATCAAGATTGGTAATCAGGTCCGCAAGACTCCAAACTTCCATTTCTTTGCCTTTTTCCTGAACCTTACACCTGACCTGTGTCACAAAATAAACCGAGCCGCTCGAATCTATTCCCCATCCCATTTCGTGATCGCGCAATGTCTCTCGATAGTTAAGTTGATACCAATCCTTTAGACGAAATTCGTCCACTGAAGCCCGGAGGTGTAGGCTGGGATCATGGATATTGTCCGCAATCTCTGGATAACTCTTAAGCACAACTAGTCGGAATTCCTGCTCGATCGCCAGGTCGAGCCGGACGACCTGCGGCTCTTCAGGGGTCAACTGAACTTGCAGGAAAGTTCCGGAGCGCGTTCGCTGTGGCTCAAATCCCGCAGGCAGAGTCACTCCGTCTGGGACTGGCTGCGCCTGAGTCACATACAGAAACTGAGAAAAGATCGCTGAGTGCGCCGTGTCCGGGCGATCTGCCGGACTGGCGGCGACACGAGTGGCAAGCAATGCCTGAAGACGGGCCGAATCTGCCGGAATACTCTCGTTCTCATTGCGCACATAAACGGGATCTGCGCCTTTCTTCGTCAGAAGGTGAAGATGGTTCCCCTTTCGAACGCGCACGACGCAAAGATGTCGGCCCGAGCCATCGGGAAAAGCAACGTCGCGAATCTCGTACGAAGGCGTCGGAGAAATATTCGAAGCGATCATGCTCGCGATGCGGGTTTTCAGTTCATGGCGCTGGGACGGAATGCCGACAATTTCGTCGGCTCTGCCGTCTTTGTCGCTGATGCCAAGAACCAGAATGCCGCCGAACGTGTTGGCGAACGCCGCGACGGCTTTGAGGGCTGTATCGCTCCAGATGGCTTTGAAGTCAAGCAGGTAACCTTCCTGCGTGCGCTCGGCTTGCGGTAAGTTCATCCGCGCGAAGATCTCGATCGCGGCATACAGGTCTTTGTCATCAGGTGCCGTGAGATCGTCTTTATAGAAGTCGATATCCGCCATGTGTCCGATCCATTCGTCGAACTTTAATGAATGTAAACCATTCTGCGCGCGCGCGGATTAACCACTGGAAGGAAGTCCGTTGCTTTTTGGCGCATTATCGAATAAATCGATGAAAGGCTTTGGTTTCCTGTGCCGGCGATCATCGCCGCCGCGGGTGGCAAGGCCAGCGACCATTTTCTCGAGATTCTTTGCCGCCACGATCCGCAACAAGAACACGCGCGCGGCGTACGTCACCGCCGTCGCGCAGTTCTGCGGCTGGTGCCAGGACAACGGCCTGCAGCTCGCCGTCCGCTGCACGTCTCCACCTATATCGAATCCACGGAAATGAGCCGCCATCGATCAAGCAGCACCTTGCGGCGCTGCGCGGGCTGTTCAACTCGCTCGTCATCAAGCAGGTTGTTCCTGAAAAGCCGGCGCTGTTCGTCGAGGGTCCGAAGTTCAGCCGCCAAATCGACATCACGCCGACCATGGAAGCAGACCAGATGCGGCAGCTCCTCGACTCCATCCCTGTAATGCGGAAGGTCAAGGTCCCGCGGAAACACGGTGGGGAGCACCAAGAGGTTGTGGATATCAAAGGCCTGCGGGATCGCGCAGCAATTGGTATCATGGCCTACACTTTTGCGCGGGTCAGTGCGGTCGTGGGATTGCGTCTTGGTGACTACAGAATGGAAGGCAAGCACGCGCGGTTGCGGCTGATGGAAGAAGGCAATCAGGAAATGCTGATCTGGCTGCACCGCGAGGCCGAAGAACCCCTCCACACATATACAAAGGAGGCGGGTATCTCGGGCGCTCATGCTCCCCTCTTTCAATCACTCGACAAAGTCCACAGGTTCACGGGTGATGCCATCCTACGGTGGGACATGCTGGACATGGTGAAGTCGCGGTGCAAGGCCGCGGGTCTGTCGGAAGAATTCTGCAACCACACGTTTCGAGGTACGGGCATCACGGTATTCCTTCAGAACGGTGGCTCTTTGGAAACAGCACAGGACATGGCCAACCATTCTGATCCCCGAACAACTAAACTCTATGACCGACGCGAGGACCTGGCGACGCTGAGCGAGATTGAGCGTCGGATTTGCATTCGAATGAAAGAACCAACGTCCAGCCTTGCGGTTGCTTCAAAAAGCTGTACGATGGAGTTTAAGATTCGCTTCGTCGCGATTCCCCAACCGAGGAGAGATTTATGACGTTGCTCTCAATGTATAAACGCGACGACAGTCGCACCGTATATCGAATCCTTGCCGAGCAAGCCGTCAGGTATTTCGATCACCCAAGCCCGGGCACAGAGAGCAAAATTCTGCTCACCAATCTCTCGCGGCTGCTGCAGCGTTATCGGTACGATGCGTTCTCATACGACGACGCGCCTGGAATTCTTGAAGTCTTCAAGACGAAGGGAGAGAGCCAGGGTGGCGAGTACGTCACCACGAGCGCGAAGGCCTCTCTGGAAGTGATCCCGGCGCTGGAGGCTGCTCATGCACGAGTTTACCAAGCGATTTCCAGGGAAGATTTAGTTGGCAGTCTTATGACATTGCTTGCTCTCTTGGCATCCTCCACCTTGCCGGATGATCAGGATACGAAACAGCGCCTCGCGAAGGCCCGCCTCTTCTTCGAGACGCTTTCTGAGGGATTGAAAAAACGCAACGCATGAACCCGAAAGAGTTTCTACTTCATGAATGTGAGAACGTTCTTGCGACACTGCAAGATGTGCTTCGTCATGACTACGCGGCTGGTAGCAGCAAAGAATTCTACAATGAGTTCTGTGAGCGACTGAACTATTTGAAGTCGCTTATCGACCCAGTAGAGCTGACTGATATCTCCGCGCTCGCGCTGTTCGCAAACGAGGTTTCGGTATTGTCTACCCTCGTTCACCGAATTGAGCGCTCGCACGCAGGCGAGTTCCCGTGGCCTTTTACGGAATATCTGAAAAGTCTTGCCAATCCACTGTGCAAAGAACATCTAGTAGTTCAGGACGAAGATGAGCCGATCATACGTGTCTACGCCGAAGGCGGCCTGTTCTCCTATCAGATCAACCTGGAAAACGATCTTTCGGTCTTGAATGTCGGACGACGAATCTTCACTATCGTATTCCCTCGCACCCTCAGGCACCATGTTCTGCTCCATGCAATCTTCGGGCACGAGATTGGACATGCAGCATGGGCCGTTCCGCAACACAAGAGCGCATTAAAAGGGCAGGTGGTTGAACCCCTGAGGGAGGCGGGGCCGCTGAATAGTACTTCCCAAGCAAAGAACTGGCTGAAACAATCAGACGCGCCGGCAGCCATCGTCGAGCTGCTAGAGGCATATCCAGACGAATACAGTGACATTAGCCCGAATCAGTTGGACTCTTGGTTCCAGGAGTTCATGTGCGATCTGTTCGGACTTGTGACATTTGGACCTAGCTTCCTCGCTGCGCACCAGACCCTGCTTCTGGCACTTGATCCAAGCGGTTGCCTTTGGGGGCCTTACCATCCCCCATATGTTTGCAGGAGGGTAATGCTTTGGCGTGCCTGTCAACATTTGGGTTGGCCGACATTTCCCGCTGGAATTCAGGATAGAGAGCTGCGTGCCAGTTGTGAGGGATTTGTGAAGAAATACTCGGGCGAGGCACCCGGAAAATGGGAGGATATCTTCTCACAGGAGCAGATAGCAAAAGCTGTAGATGCCCTAAGAGACATTCTTACGAAAGCAGGTACGTCGTGCTACCTAATGCCGGATGATCCAACTCTGTTGCCGTTGGTGAAGATGCTACATGGACAGATACCGCCATGTGGTTCCGATTTGAGAGGTTCTGAAGCTCCAGCGAATCGTAGTGTGGATTTTAGGCACATTCTGTTTGCTGGGTGGCTCGTTGCAGACGAACTCTCCGCGCAAGCGACTGTCACGGGTGAACAGAGTTACTTCCTTGAGCTGAACAAGCTTTGCGAAATGGGATTGCTGCAACAGCGGGCCATCGATCGATACAACGATCACAAGGCGGGAGATAAGCATTGAGCGCCCTCGTCAAGTCCTCAATCCTGAAGCACATGGCGGACGGCAAGTTGGTTGTCTCCCCCATCCTCTGCGCGCGCCAGCTCGGTGCATCTTCGATTGACCTGCGGGTGGGCAACGTATTTCTGATGGTTCGTGCGCGAGGACTGTCTGTTGTGGACCCTGCGCGCTTTGCTCACACAGATGATAAGGTAGGGGATTACGAATACGAGCAGGCGCGCCGGCAGAAGCACGAACGCTATGAAGCACCGTTCGGTCAGAATTTCCTGCTGCATCCGGGAATGCTCGCCTTGGTGCCTACGTTGGAATGGATCAAACTGCCAGCGAATTTGCAAGGAATCGTCACGGCGCGCTCCTCGTGGGCTCGTGAAGGCCTGAGTATCGCAACGGCAAGCCTCATTCATCCGGGATACAAAGGTGTCATAACGCTGGAGCTTGCAAATCTCGGGCAAATACCTCTCAGTCTGTATCCTGGTCTCCGCATCGCGCAGATTGCATTCCATACCCTGACGGAAGATGCCGCTGCAAAGGACATGAGCAGTCGCTTCGACATGGCGTTTGAACCCGCCGAAGGGAACAAGGCACATGGCGACGAAGCGTTTCTTCCGCCGAAGGTCAAGCAACCTTAGCTTGCCTTCAGCGCGTTGCCGCTCCACATCTGTTGCATGACGCGGCGCATCACCGGATTGCTGCAGAATTCGCAGTTCGGATCCCTGGGACGCAATTGACGGAGTTCGGTTACTGGGTTATTCCACGGGCTAACACGCCAGTAGTTAAAGCGCCCCTCATTAGGGGCGGCGACGCGGATCGCGAACTCGACTGCGAGATAGGCTCCCGCGAGGACTGATACAAAGGAAAAAGGCGCGAGGACCTGATGCCCGCCTACGGTCTTGAGCTTTCCGACGCCGCATAACTCCTTGTACACGGTGTCAAAGGCCCTGCCGATGAGATCGTCGGGCTGAAGGTCGCTGTATTTCGCGCAGATCTTCCTGGCTACCGGCGCGGAAATATACCCGGCGCGTACTTGCTCAATCGAAATCCCAAGCGCCTCGGCAACATTTTCTTCATGTTTGCGCTCCCGCTCATTCTCGGGGTAAACGCAGCTGAGACAGGCCAATTCTGTCGGTTGGCGACTGAAATGGAGCACGACTTCTGTGATGTCAGTGGTGGAGGCGTCAAAGACCGTGCCGGGTAAAGCCGCCTGTAGCGACCTGCGAACGCGGCGGCTATCGACGCCGACAACCAGTTTCTGGATGAGGAAATCCTTGCCGCGAAGTTTCCTCGCGTCGTCGAGTTCCTTGTCGACCGGAACCAGTTTCAGTTTCGGAAACAACGGCGAGGCCACTTCGCAAACCCGCGTTGCCTTCGGGTGACCAAGATCGTCGTCGTCAAACAGGAGGCAGCGATTCAGCCCTCCCGCCGTCGCTTTCTTGGGATCGGTGACGTAGAGAGTGCCGCTCACATCGTGGTGGCGAAGCGTGTAGATGAATCCATGGCCCACGGCGCCGGCGCCGGCAAGATAAACTTCCCCTACATCAAGCGGTTGTGACAGCAGTTCAAGGTTGTCACCAAACAGCTTCGCCCAGGACAGGACGATGGGGCCGGAATTCTTATACGGAAATGTCGGTCCCAAAGCGATCCTGACGGCGGCAGCGCTGACATAGCACGCGGCTATCACAAGCAGAGGGCGAGGAATTAGCAGATTGCATTTCGCTAGCGGAGCAGTCTCGCGCACAATAAAATCACCGCCCTCCTCACCCGCATAGACTTTGAGCGGCGCTGCGGTGATTGGCTTACGGTCGCCTATCACGACTTCAACGGCAAAAGGTTTGTCGTCAGGCAGCCCTGCATATTCGACCGTGCGGCTGAGCATTTCGATGATGTGTGAGGCTAACTCCCGAATTGCTTCGATCTTGGCATCGAACGTCACAGCGATTCGCAGGAAAAGCCGCTGCGCAGCCTCGTCCTCTTCTATGCCGAGCAGCGCTGCAAGGGTCTTCGCATTTTCTTGACGGTAACCGAGGCTCATGGCGTAACCCGTAACTGTTCCGGGACGTTCTCCTTTTCGACCTCATTCCAGCGATTGCTGGCGTCCAGCTGAAAGACTGCCGCCTCCTGCATGAAATCTTCAACCGTGGTGGACTCTGCAAAGAATGGCAGGACAATCGAGAGCGCCCCTGTGTGCCGGACAATTGCCCATTTGTCGTCAGCGTACGAATGAAACGCAAGAGCCGGATGCGTGTGCACTTGCGACACGACGTACAGGCCTTGGGTGCGAAGGCGTTCCATCAGAGCCGCCATGCCTTGCCTGGGGATTACAAAATAATCTCTGTCGGCCTCCTGCAGCGGCTTATAGACATTGATAATCCGCTGAAGTCCCTGCTCGCGGCGACCGAGCCAGAGTAAGATGCACTCCTGTCGCCCCGCGTCCCGAAGCAACTGGATGGTCTCGCCAATCTGGGCGGAAGATATTTCAACGGGGTTGGTGTTCATTTGTGAATGCTCCTCCATACGTGCCAGAGCTGAGTCAAAATCCCTCCGAGCGTGAACTTGTCCCCTCCCCTTATGGTTTCCCACGCATCGTTCATGTGGCTCGGGTGCGTGTGATACTCACGGATTCCTTTCATGCAGATGAAGGGCCTGCCCGTGGAGGGGTGCGCCGAATTGTTGAAGACGCTCGCCGGATCGCGCTCAATACCGGCAATCGGACGGCCCTCCCAGTCCAGGAACTGAACCGAAGGAGGGCGCTCGTTCCAGTCGTCGCAGAGGAACCGCAACCTCAGACGAGCGCCATCCTTAGCCGAGAAACCCACATCGAGCACGGGGAAGTCCTTCGAGAAAATGGTCCACCCGCGCGATTCCAGGAGTTCAGGACGGAGCTTTGCAATCTCCTCCTCGAAGAGGGCGCGTGACGCAACCTCATGCATAGCCGCCCGCCCCGTGATCCGGACCCCAATCGATCTCCACGCGACCGGTAAGCGCGTTATCGCGATACGATTTTGCGATATCGATCTTGCGGCCTCCGACCACGGCAATCCACCCCGCCGTGTTCGTGATGTGGAGGTGGTGATCGGCCTTCTTCAGCACAACGTCAACGACCTGGTGCTCCGGAACCCGGTCAAAGCCGGTCTCCGGATAAATTCCCGAGGTCGTAACAACCCGGACTTCAACGTGTTTCTCGTGGTGCTCGTCCATAGCCTTACCCCCTTCATCTTGCGTGGCTGCTTTATTGTTACCACGCAATGCGTACTATAACACGCAATGCGGCATCGTGCAAGAGGTGCTTGATATACTCCGCAAACAAAGTATAATTGGTTTCAGATCAACTCGTTGGTAGGACTACAGGATGGAATCTCGTCTTGGAGACGAACTCGCGCGACTCCGGCAGGTGAAAGGCCGAAGTGTAAGCCTACGCGAAGTCGAACGGCAGACAGGGATCTCGAATGAGTACCTGTCGCAGCTTGAGCGGGGCATCGCGAAGAAGCCTGCGCCGGATGTGCTCCAGAAGCTGGCGAAGTTCTATCAAGTGCCATACGAGACGCTGCTCGTCTCTGCGGGCTATCTGAAAGAAAAAGCAGAGGCAAGAAGCAGGCGTGTGATCCCCCGCGATGTAGAAGCTATGGCTCAGAGCGCACAATTCTCGGGCGAGGAATGGGACGAGGTAAAAAACTTCATGACATTCCTGGCTACGAAAAGGAAGCCAGGAGCAAAGTGAATCCGACACTAATTGTCGACGACGCTCACATCACCGGGACAGGTATCGGCGAGCTGGCTGCAAGGCCAAGTTCTCGCGCGCTGTAACCTTGTAGCCCATGGTACAAGACGGATTCGAGAAGACGGCTGCCTTCAGCCCGTGCCCTAGAACCACCGGTGAAGTTTGGACTCACGCACAAACCGTTCGGTTAGGTGCCGTTCCTTGCTGCAAGTGCGTTTTGCTGAAGCCAATTCGCCTGATTCGCTTGCTTCGCAATCTCCGCCGCAACTGATGCGTTCCACTTATGCTTTTCCCAGATTTCGGGCTTTGGCTTAGGAGGTTCGGGAGCCTGACCCATCACTCTACGCTCGCGCATTTTTTCCTTGTATGCCGCTCGCCGTTTAAAGGCCATGTGATCTATTGCAAGTTCCAGCGGGTCCGGTGGAGGGGCAATCCCTTCCACTCTCCAGCGCAAATCCCCCGTATAGCGGCAGAGTTTGCCAAGTTTGATGTGGTCCTTGATGTACTCAGCCAAGTCCTCGTATGGTGTGGTCCAGTGCTTCGGCATCATCATCAACTTATCGCGTAGTCTGCGAAGTCCCATTGATATAACCGGACGGGCACGCACACTTTCCGCGTCTATCTGTTGCAGGACATTTGGATAACGAAGCACCCACATCAATCCATCGCGTAGGTGTTGGTCAATCTCTCTGAATTGAGAGCCGACGGAATCCATCAGAAAGCGTTGTTTTGCAAGAACAGCCTGGACGCCCCGAATTCCATTGGGTAGGAGCGTTACCGGTCCGACAGGTACGCGGCAAATCAGATGGAGGGGCGAATCTACGGCAATCTCATCACACGCCGTGAAGGATTTTCCGGGTTTCAAGCCCATCACCCTACAAATCGCTTGAGCAGTTTCCCCACCATCATTGGTGCCCGCGTAAATTCTGTGCTTGCGAAAAGTACGCCGGAAGTATTGCCTATACGGTGGTCTGCTTTGAAACTTCTGCAGCAACATTCCGTCTTCAACCAAAGCAGATGGGACTGGAAGATTCCCACATATCAGAATCCGTGCCAGATATGTGAGATTCTGATCTTCTGGCACAACCAGTTCTTGGTTACAAAAAGGCACCTCAAATATCCACCGCCCACGATCTTGGCGCATACTTGCGTCGTAGGGAATGTCACCAACTTCTGTCATCCATCCAGATTCAGAGAAGGTGTACTGCCCGTTTTCCAGCGAAAAGAGCTTGCGGAAAATCAATCCGCGTTTTGAACCCATTACGCACGACACCATCTTTAGCCAGCGTTGGATTCTCTTTCGCACGGCTTCCGGGTAGGAATCGGCACAGCTTCCTCCAGAGCCACTCAACGTTGCTTCGCCGGAGATGCCGGTTTGTTTCAAATCCAAGCCGAGCAGAGTCCGCGTCCGCGTGCTGATTAAATCGTGGGCATCTTGCCAACCGCCGAAGTCCCTATCAAACGGTCCCCACAGGTCACCCCGGAATTTCAAGACCCATCTTCGGTCCGGGGCGGGCAGTTGGAGGAAGACATTCGGAACGTTTTCAATTTTTTGAAGGAGCCACGCGGGCACTTCGCTTCCGTAAACCCATCTCGCAGCACCCTTGATTAGGTCATCCGCCCAATCATGCGGCACCTGTATGCGATCTGGATTACTGTTCTTAGACCATTCGCGTGCAATTCTCTTGTACTGTTCGTCCGAGTTGAATGTTTGTGTATCCATTCAGACTGCACCTATGTCCGCTCCGGCACCGGAACGTACCCTTCTTGAGATTTTAGGTTAAAAATGTGCGTAGGCAAGGAATCTTGTTCGAAAGGACAACACCTAAAGTAACTGGTTCGCCTTCCACCTACGCACATCACCTACATGTAGGCGGACGCGAAGGGCCGGATTTGTAACATTTGAACTCTGCCTGTGGAAATCTACAGGTGAAAGGCCTCTCTATTCAGCTTAAGGCGGTGGAAACAGCGGCTCGGTACAACCCATCGCACATTACCCGGCTCGCAATTCCAATCGCTGTCCTTACGGGCTAAGACGATCCCCGCCGGTCTGGGACCGATATGCCCTCCAGGAAGTGCGTGGGGTCCCGAAAGAGAACGCACATTCCCCGTGCGCCGAATTGCGGAAACTTAGGGTAATTGTCACGCAGCTCCCCAGGGCACCGTTTTGCTTCTTGAGGTTACGGCTGACTGTCGGTTAGCCCTTCGCCTCCTTGAGACTTCTCAGAAGCCGACTTCTGGCCAATGTGGCTACCAGAGTGGGTGTCTCCGTGCGAACGTCCAGGTCAATGAGTCAAAATCGTTGATAGCATCAGTTCACGATTACCACCGCCTCGATGCGCTATCTTATCGTGTGGATGCCGATACAATATGCCAGAGGTCGGGCCAGCACCTATGAATCTGATCAGATCCAAGAAGCGCGTTGCAGATCACGGAGAGGTCTTCACGCCTCAGTGGCTGGTCGAAAAGATGCTTGACCTTGTTAAGGGTGAGACCGAGCGCATTGACTCTCGTTTCCTAGAACCTGCTTGCGGAAGCGGGAACTTTCTGGTCCCTGTCCTTCAGCGCAAGTTGGCCGCCGTAGAGGCTAAGTTCGACAAGTCCGACTTTGAGAGGCGGCATTACGCCCTGTTGGCGGTGATGTGCGCCTACGGGATTGAAATCTTGGCAGATAATATCGCTGAGTGCCGCTCGAATATGCTTGAGGTCTTCGCGGAGTATCTGAATCTGGATGAGAGGGATGATTTCTATCGGGCCGCTTTCTATGTCTTGTCGCAGAACCTCGTGCACGGCGACGCGCTGACGATGCGTATGCATGACGGTCAGCCCATCACCTTTGCCGAATGGGGCTACCTCGGCAAGGGCAAATTCCAGCGGCGAGACTTCCGCTTGGATGCTCTTACGCAAATGTCTTCTTTCAGCCAGGAAGGCTCGCTCTTCGCCCATCTCGGCAAGCATGAGGTCTTCACTCCGCTTAAAGCATATCCGCCGATGACTGCGCGGGAGCTTGCTTGTTCGCCGTTGGACCATGGCCTGGTGGAGGCCATATGAACGGTCAGGCGAGCTTTACGCTTCGCGGGCGCAACCCGGACGTTCTGACCTGCATAGCCAATCTTTCCAACGACGAAGTGTTCACACCGCCTGAGTTTGCCAATCGGATGCTCGATACTCTGGCCGAGACCTGGGCGGCGAACAATCGCGGAACCCACCTTTGGGCGGATAGTTCAGTGAAGTTCCTTGACCCTTGTACGAAGTCTGGCGTGTTCCTGCGGGAGATCGCGAGCCGCCTCACCAGGGGGCTGGCGTCCGAAATTCCTGATCTTCAAAAGCGCGTCGATCATATCCTCACCAAGCAGGTGTTCGGTATTGGCATCACTTATCTCACCAGCCTGCTGGCGCGGCGCAGCGTGTATTGCTCGAAGCACGCTAACGGCCCACACTCCATCGCAAAGGACTTCGCCAGCGATGCAGGCAACATCTGGTTTGCTCGCACCGAGCACACATGGGCGCAAGGTAGGTGCAAATTCTGCGGGGCGAGCCAGACCACGTTCGATCGTGGTGAAGAGCTTGAGAGTCACGCCTATGCGTTCATTCACACCAACGACATCAAGGATCGAGTAGCTGAGGTGTTTGGAGGCAACATGCAGTTTGACGTGATCATTGGCAACCCGCCGTACCAGCTAGATGATGGGGGATACGGCACGAGCGCAGCGCCGATTTATCAACTGTTCGTGGAGAAGGCGCTTGAGCTCGATCCACGATACGCAGTGTTCGTTACTCCGTCGCGTTGGATGGCAGGAGGCAAGGGGCTCGATAAATACCGCGAGCGGATGCTTGCCGACAAGCGAATGCGGAGTATTGTGGACTATCCGAAGCTCTACGAGGGTTTCCCTGGCGTGAAGATTCGCGGCGGTATTTCCTACTTCCTGTGGGATCGCGAGCATAACGGACCCTGCGAGGTGCAGACAATTTGGGATGGGCAACCGACTGGTCCCGCTGTTGCGCGTCATCTTGATGCGTATGACATCCTTGTACGCCGCAACGAGGCCGTGTCAATTTTGGAGAAGGTCAGGGCGAAGAAGGAGCACACGCTCGACCAGCGCGTCTCCAGTCGTAAGCCGTTTGGATTCGCCACGAACTTCATGGGGAAGCCGGCGGCGGCGGGTTTGAGGAATCCGGTTAAGCTTTTTGCGAACCAGCGCGCGGGTTGGGTCGAACGAAGAGCCATTGTGGTCAACGCTGAGTGGATAGAAGAATGGAAGGTGCTGATGACGGCCGTGCAGGGGACGAGTGCGGCTGTCGAAACAAAGTTCCTCAGCAAGCCAATCATTGCCGAGCCGGGAACAGCGTGTACCGAGACCTACCTCGTTGCCGGTCATTTCGGCAGTGAAGCGGAAGCGATCAACTTTGCGAAGTACCTGCGTACGCGATTTGTGCGATTCCTGGTATCGCTCCGCAAGGCGACGCAGCACGCCACGCGCGACGTGTATGCATTTGTGCCAGATTTGCCATCGACCCGAGATTGGACAGATGCCAAGCTTTACAAGCGGTACGGGTTGACCAAAGCTGAGATCGCGTTCATCGAGTCTCAGGTCGCCGAGCATGATAGCGAGTTATTCGATGAGACCGCTGCGGAGGAGATCGAAGGGTGAGTAGGGACATCGAGGAGATCCTCGCACCAAAGCCGGAGGCTCGGCCGCGCATCTACGCCTATTCGATCAACGACAAGGCGCACAAGGGTCTTCTTAAGGTTGGGCAGACAACGCGCAATGTGAAACAGCGCGTCGCCGAGCAACTCAAGACCGCCAGCATCAAGAACTACACCATCGAACTAGACGAGCCCGCAGATCGCGACGACGGAACTATCTTTAGCGACCATGATGTGCGCGCAGCACTCGTCAGGAAGAAGTTCGTGAACGCCGACCTGGAATGGATGCGCTGCTCCCTCCGGGACTTGAAGACCGTGCTTACTGAACTGCGCACGGGACGGCAATTCACCGGCACGCATGACCAAGACTTTCCGATGCGCCCCGAGCAGGCCGAAGCCGTGAAAGTGACACACGACTACTTCCTTTCGCGCTGGGAAGAAGACAAGAACGCCGTCCCGCGCTTCCTGTGGAATGCAAAAATGCGCTTCGGCAAGACCTTCACCACCTACCAACTCGCCAGGGCGCTTGGTGCTAAGCGCGTGCTCGTGCTGACCTTCAAGCCAGCCGTGGAAGATGCGTGGCAGACGGACCTTGAGAGCCATGTGGATTTCGACGGCTGGCAGTACCTGTCAAAATCCTCCGGCGGCGACCCTACTCAGATCGACCGCAAGAAGCCCGTAGTCTATTTCGGCTCTTTTCAGGATTTGCTGGGCCGCGACGTGGTCGGGAACATCAAGGCGAAGAACGAATGGGTCCATACCGAGAACTGGGACCTTGTTGTGTTTGACGAATACCACTTTGGCGCATGGCGCGACACCGCGAAGGAACTGTTCGAAGGCGAAGACGAGTCCGTCGCCCGGAAGGAAACCCAGCTCGAATGCTCCGCCGGGCTGGAAGACGTGAAAAAAAACCTTGGCGAGCTCTCGCAGAAGGAAGTCGAGTTCCTGCCGATCACCACCAAAGCCTACCTCTACCTCTCCGGCACGCCATTCAAGGCGCTGGCCACAGGCGAGTTCATCGAAGAACAGATCTTCAACTGGACTTACACCGACGAACAGCGCGCCAAGCAAGACTTCGCCGCCAAGAATCCCGGCCAATGGAACCCTTACGGCGCATTACCGCAGATGCGCCTATTCACCTACCAGATGCCCCATGAGCTGCTGGCGGTCGCCAGTGCAGGGCAGTTCGATGAGTTTGACCTCAATGAGTTCTTCGCCGCTACCGGCACGGGAAAAGGCGCGCAGTTCAAACACAAAAGCGACGTGCAAAAGTGGCTCGACATCATCCGGGGCCAGTACATACCGAAAGAGGTAGAGGGATTCAAGACGGGCTCGCCACCGCCGTTCCCTTACTCGGATGTGCGCCTGCTGCCTTACTTGCAGCACTCGTTCTGGTTTCTGCCCAACGTTGCTGCCTGCCACGCGATGAAGAACCTGCTGTACGAAAAACACAACATTTTTTGGCACGAGTACAAAGTTCTCGCGGTGGCTGGCGAGTCGGCGGGTATCGGTCTTGAAGCGCTGGGGCCAGTGCGCCAAGAAATTGGCGGTGGGTTCACTACCAAAACCATCACCCTATCATGCGGCAAACTCACCACCGGCGTCACCGTTCCACAGTGGTCTTCCATCCTCATGCTGCGCAATCTGAAAAGTCCTGAAAGCTATTTTCAGGCAGCCTTTCGCGTTCAGTCTCCATGGTCCATCAAGAACCCGAACGGTGACAATCCCACGGAGGAAGAGATCCTCAAGCCGGTGTGCTTCGTTTTCGACTTCGCACCCACACGCGCCCTTAGTCAACTCTCCGAATACGGCATTAAACTTTCTCCTAACGAAACGAATCCCGAAAACGCCGTCAAGGACCTCGTCTCGTTCCTGCCCGTGCTCGCCTACAACGGTGCGATCATGATTCAGATCGACGTCGGCGGCATCCTAGACATCGCGATAGCTGGTACCTCGGCTACGCTGCTGGCGCGCAAATGGGAAAGCGCATCGTTGGTAAACGTGGACAACGACACGCTGCGCCGCGTCCTCGACAGCCCCGACGCGATGGCCGCCGTGGAGCGCATCGAGGGCTGGCGCGCGTTGGGCGACCACATCATCGAGACCATTATTAATAAGAGCGAGAAGGTCAAAGAACTCAAGAACAAGGCCAAAGACAAGGAACTGAGTGAGCAGGAGAAGAAACATCTCACCGAAGAAGAGAGGGAATACAAGTCCAAACGCAAGCTCGTGCAAGAAAAGCTGATCAAGTTCGCGACCCGCATTCCCGCGTTCATGTACTTGACCGATTTTCGCGAGAACACCTTGCAGGACGTGATCACTAAGTTAGAGCCGGAGTTGTTTCTGGCCGTCACCGGTCTGACGGTGAAGGACTTCCATTTGCTGGTGAACCTTCAGGTCTTCAACACCGAGCAGATGAATCAGGCGGTGTTCGCATTCCGCCGCTACGAGGATGCGTCGCTACGGTACACGGGCCTCGATAGCCACGAAGGGCTCACACATTATGGGCTCTATGACACAGTGGTAGGAAGAGAGTAAGGCGATAGCGGCTCAGGGATGACGAGCAGACTTTGTGTGCCGCCAAGTGTGCCAGGCTTGGTGGCCACCATGGATATCTGTCAACTGACTGTCGGTCACCCACACTATGTACTGTTCAGGCGCTTGGACAGGATTGTGTGTGCCGCACTCAGCCCTGAAGGTCCGTAAGGTCAAGGGAGATGCAAGGCCACGCTCAAAGGATTTCTTGTTCGGAATATCGTCGAGCGTGGTGAACATGAATTCTTGCACCGTCAGTTTCTGCTTTCCTTAGGGCAGCGACCGAACGAACTTCTGCGTCATTTTCACGATGTCTGCTCCAGCCGTCTTACGAAGACGGACGGTCTGAGGCTTCACCCCATTGCGATACCAGTGCCACAGAATCCCGTGGAGATTACTCAGGTCAGTCACGAGCTTCGCCAATTCTCGCGTATTCGTCTGTGCTACCAAAGCACTGATGTCCATTCTCTGCTTGTGAGCATACCGCTTGTCGCGAATCTGCTTATAACACTTCCCGTACACCGTGCGGCGTTTCTCTACGAATGCATTAAGCCAGTTGAAATCTGAGATCGTGGGCTCCTTCACGTCCCTCATGACGTCGTCTACCAAGTGGAGGGCATTCGCCAAATCCTTTTCCTTGCGCTTCCGCAAAGCGGCTTTAGAGAAAATCGACGGATTTTTGTCGATAAGTTTGAGCAGCCGTCCGATGTTGTGCGAGTCGCGGCTGTTGTCAAAGATTCTTCCCAAAGCTATCAAAGAACTTGCCTGAATTGAGCCGAGTGCCACTACCCAAAATCCCGCATTCCGGTTCAGCAGATCATAGACTCTTCGGCTCTTACGGGCGGCGGCGTGAACGGTGCGCCAGATGTAGAAGCACTGAACGACCTCGTCAACATCGTTGTCGAAGACGCGAAGTTCGTTCTGAAACTCTGCTTCAGGGTCAGCCTGATTTGCCATTGAGATTAGCTGCCTTAGACAGAAAAAGAGGCCGAGTGATTTTTTACCCGCCTCTGAATGTTATTGGTTGAAAATTTCGTCAATGTAGCTTCGCATCTCATCGGCTTGGCTTGGACCATAGCCGTGAGCCGCCAAGGGCTGATACACGGACGGTACAATTTTGTTCATCCGCGCCTGAGCCTTCATGCGATCACGAGCTTCCTGCTTCCCAACCGAACCGTGGCATTTCTTGTGCTTCTTACCGGAACCGCAAGGACACGGATCATTCCTACCGACGCTCTTTTGGGTTCGATCTGTCATCTGCGTCCCATAGAAGAGATTCCCGATTAGCTCGTTGCTGCCTGTCGCCGCCATAGTCAGCGAGGCTCTTCCACTCGGCATGTCCGAACCAGCGAAATCCACGCCGCCGTAGATTTCAAATCGCCACAGCGTCAACTCGGGATATTTACCGGGCAGCGTACCCACGTATTTGAACGTGCCCTCGCCCAAGTCGCCTTCAACCCGCTTTCCGATTGTGAGTAAACGCTCAAAATCGGGCATTGCCTGATCCATGAAGACAGCAGCGGTTGCAGAGAAACCTTCACCTAAGCGCACGTCGAAATGCTGGTAGGCGAGAGCCTTGGCGATCATCGAAAACAGCTCGATCAGCGGCCTGTGATCGAACGGAATGGAAGTTCCGCCGCTGCGGTCGTAACCGCGCACCAATTTCCGGCGGAGTTTCGCATTCTTCTCCAGCCGTCGCGGAACCATTTTCGATAGGATTGCAGTCGCGTCAGCGTTCTTCGCGCCGAACGGCAACACCGTCATCAAATAAGATTCTGCTGCTGCCTTCTTGTTGTTGCAGTTTCGACACGCCGGAACCTGTGGCAATCCGCCGCGCCTCTCCTCCAGAAAGAATTTCCTTCCGACCGTGTGATCCTTAGTTTCGGAAGGCGCTTTGTTGCAGTAGACGCAAATTTCACCCGTGAACTTGTGCTTCATATTTGCTACTCCCAACGTCCATTTTAATTGTTTCCGAAGACGCCATCCACATGCCGCAGGATGCGCTCGGGCCAAGGTTAGGCGTTGGAAAGGACAGAACTGAGCACGCGGGCTAATGCCGTTCTGCCGAAAATCCTCTTCGAGGAACTGCTTCTCGACGAGAATCCCGGCGACGATTGCGATAACGCGCTTGCGACTTTCGTCCATGGCACTGATTCTGCAAATTCGCCTTTTGTTCCCATACGCCAAGCGCGCTCTGCCTTTTCTTGACAATACACTACTATTGGCTACAATCGTTATATATGAAGGATGTTTCCGATGTATATCTAACACCTGAGGAAGTGGCGGAAAGACTTCAGCTCAGCACCGAAACGATCTATCGCTGGCTCCGTAGTCGCAAGCTCAAGGGGAGTCGCATCAGCCATAAGGCTTGGCGCGTAGCAGATCGCGAAGTCGCATCGTTCGTTCGTCGGCGAAATGTCTCCGAGCTTCTTTTCGAGGAGTACGCGGAGGAATACAACATTGGTGCGGTTGAATATGAGCCGAATTTTCCCGGCTCAACGCGCCGTATCGACTACCGCGTTTCCCACCCAAAGTACCCGCTCTGGTTTGAAGTGAAGGAATTCGACGAGGATCCCCGCCTCATCGGATCAGGCGGGGGAGCATTCGATCCGCACATCGGTATCCGCGCGAAGATCGGCAAAGCGGGAGAGAAATTCCGTGACTACGACGGCGAATGCTGCTCCCTCGTTCTGTTCAACGAGGCTTTGAACCTCGTAGAAATTTGTAGTCCGCGAATCGTTCTCGGTGCGATGCTCGGCAGCGTCGGCTTTAGGGTTCCCTACAATCCAGCGACCGAAGCCTTCGACGGTCCGGTTCAAGACAACATCTTCATGGACGGCGGCAAGATGATTCACCCATACATCAAGACGCCGCAGAACACCACCATTAGCGCGATCATCGCTCTGGAGAGATTCAAAATCGGCCAGCGGGAGCTTCAGATTGCCGTCGAGCAGAAGGAAAGAACCGAACAGCGCAGTCTGGATATTAAGGAACATTTGAAGATGCTCAACGATAATCGCGAGAAGTTCTCGCGGCTGGTCCTGCGAACGATCGTCTACGAAAACCCGCACGCGAACAAGGCGCTCCCGCGTGACGTTTTCGTCGGGCCATTTGATGAGCGGTGGGGACAAGAAGGTGATTTAATCAAGCAGGTATTCGTCGGGCCAGAACTTACAAAGCTGACTGAGACGGAACATGAACTTGGACTTGATCAGGGTCCATTTATGCGCCATGCTCAGAAGCGAGCACGCAAAGCAGGCAATGATAAAAGCACACGTCAACGCGATGGGAATCGTCATGCGATTTGATTCCATGGCGGACAATCTTTCGAGCGTTCAGTGGAACTCTCTGCTGGACGAACTCAAGTCTCACTACATTCCGAGTTTCTACCAGTACGGAAAGCGCATGCACGTCGATTTCAACGCTCAGGGTGGCGGGATGCGTGCCGTGGTCTACTTCACTCCGCAGACGGTGTCGATGGACGACGCAATTCCGATTCTGAAAAAGCGCGGCATGGAAGTGTCTGACGTCCGGGAGGAACCTTAGCGGCAGATGAAGGATTTCTTCCAAACTTTGCAAGACGCGTTCCCGGTCTTGAAGACTCATCCGGTGCTCATGGCGCGGCTCTTTCTCGCGGCGTTAATCATCGCGGGAATATGGGCCGCAAAGGGTTGGCGGAAGAAACTCTTCGGGCCTCTGTGTTCGAAGCTGTACGACCGGATCTCCATCACGAATCGTTGGCTCTTCGTCTATCAAGACGGAAATATGACGAACGGCTGGAAGTATTACACGTCGGAATCGACCGGGAACGCCGATACCGGAGATGACATCATCTGGACTTTGGTTCGTTGGCCGAGCTTGAAACCCATAGATTCATTCAAGATGGCCGGAGTAGTCGGTATGGGGAATGCCCTTCACGAAAGCATTGTGAAGCTAGAAGGCCGCTGGAAGATTGTTCACAACCCTGATATGCCTATTGGCCCGGTTCCTGCTCGCGGGATGAAAAGCAAAATGCGTCGAGTCTGCGCTAGAGTTCTTCTTGCTCTATCCGGCGGCCCCGAGTCTCCGCAGGACAAAGTAGAAAGTAGCTCGTCCCTCGTAGTTCAGTGAACAACTCTGGTACTTCAACATCATCCACACTGGCAAGCGACGTCACAGCGAACTGCCCATTCTGGATGCGAACGCAATTATCGCATTCTGGGGTTGGGACGCTCGCCTGCAACACCGTCCGCTTGCATGAGATCCTGGCCTACCGAGTCAGCGGATTCTACTGAGCCTCGGTTGCGGGGTGCCAGTTTTCCTCGAACTGGACTTGCCTCGACCTCCTCCTCGCGCCCGGCTGTTATTTGGCGGTTCTTCTGGTGGCCCGTTCCCGCCGCTTTCAACTTGGCTCGTTTTACTTCACGCCAGAAGGCTGCCCGGGCTGCAACGTCTGTCATCTGAAGGACGTCAGCAATTTCCTTCCAGCCGAAACCACTCCGGCGCAAGTCGAGCATCGTGCGACTCTTATCGTTGAGACTGCGAGTCAATCTCTCCAAGTCCAACCGGAGTTCCACGAGAGCCGTCCAGTCGGGCGCAATTCGCCGTTCTGACAGTTCGCTGCTTCCGCCCACAAGTTCCAGCCGACTGAGTTTCCGCGCATAGCGTCGAAGTGATCGGCAAATGGCGCACATGAGAAGTCCTGCGGCGTTCTGCGTGAAGAGTTCGGCGCCACTTCGATCAAGGTACCGGGACACCTGAGCCACGGCAGTCTCCATCAGTTCAGGCGCTTCGCTCGCGTCGCCCAGAAGGTGTTGAGCCTGTCTGCGGGCGGCGTCCCAGATCTGGTGTGCAGCCCTGCGCACGTCCAGCCTGATTGGCCGGCCTGCGGCATCCACTTCTTTGTCCCACCAAACCGGAACTTGGCTACCAGGATCAGTCATAGGCGAAATCTCAAGTCGGCAGCAATCTGAGAAGCACACATCAGGCATCGGATACGCGCGAGAGTTTTCTAAACACCTCGTGGAATCCGAACCAAAGTCGTCCCGCGTAAGCGAGACAGGGATATCCGGGACGGCGGTGACCGGAGAACCCAACACCCTCATATTTGGTCAAAAGGCTTGCGGGTCCTGCGTTTTGGACCGCAGCCGTCGGCGAAGAAAGCTAAGGCTTCCTCCGGTGGGGGTCTCGCCTTGGAGAGGGCGGGCATTGACTCGTCTGTAAAGCCTTGAAAATGAGTAGCTAACCCATCAGAGGCCGCCGGCAGGCTTCTACGCCTGACGCGACGATCTCAAATTTCAGACGAAGCAGCCCCACACTTATAAAAGGAACATCATCGGGCCCGAAACTATCGAAAATATTTTGGGTTCAAGTTCACAGCACCCTGTAGGTAATCCTTCCGTTGTCATTGCAGTAGATGTGAGGCGCCAGCCATGCCCGCCGCCGAACCCGGCCCCGAATGGGTACTTCTATCCACGGGCGCGGGCACACGCGCGAAAACTGCCCTTGACCACGAACTCGTAGAGGCGGCTCGATCCGCATGGCCAAAAGTCTTAGCGCACGCTCGCAAAGAGCTTTCGCGCCACGGAATCCATTCTGACGAGACTGGCTTGGTCACGGAGGTCTGGGAGGGCGTTCTGCAGTCGGTGTCTCAGACGCTGGAACGGATGAAGGGTAGACGTCGCGAAATTGCTGATCTGGAAGCTTATCTTCTCGGGACTTTTTACCATCGGTTCAGCCGGGCAGTCCGGAAGGAACAACGTCGTGAGGAAACAATTTCGCTCGTGTCTTCCGTTCAGGAATTAGAGGTTCTTGGCGCCGCGAGTCGCAAAGAGCATGAGCAAGACCTTGAAGGCGCCATCTACGCCAAAGAGATTATCCAGCGAATGGATTCGTGGAGCCGCGAAATTTGGGTGGCGCGTGAGTATGGTTATTCCTGGGAAGACATTGGCCAGCGTTTGGGTGTGCCCGGCCACCACGTCATGCTTCGATTTCGCAGGCTTATGAGGATCCTGCGTGAACGTTTGTCGCGCCGCAGTTGATCGTTATGAGACCTGTACATGTCTCACGCAACTTTTTCGGTTACACTTGGGCTGTTTTTCAAGATTGAACTTGTGACGAGTCGATTTCTCTGAGCAGCAAAATACATTCAGGTGAAGCTGACCAGCGCTTGCTCGATATCCTCCGGCAGGGCTTGGCCAAGGAGTTCCCCAACCCGGAGAGGATCGGGTGTCCTGGATCTGCCCTGCTCAACCGAATCGCGCACGGCAGAGTGTCCCTGACAGAACTGGAGCCGTGGCTCGAGCATCTGGGCTCGTGCAGCCCATGCTTTCAGGAATTCACTCAATTTCGTAAGCAAGCGGCGATGCGGCGACGCAGGATTCAAGTATGGTTGGCTGCGGCTGCGGTTGTGGTTTTTGTCGTTGCCGGATGGCTGTGGATGCGAACTCGGCCTTCACTGCAAGCCGCTTCCGTAACTCTCGATCTTCGCGAGCGTTCCGTGGCTCGCGGGCAAAATCCTGCGGATACCGCTCAACCACCTTTGGAGATCCCTCACGGGGCCAAACATCTAACCGTTGAGATGCCAATCGGGAGCAAGGAAGGCAGCTACGATGTTGCCCTATTCCGTGACACAGGGGATGAGGTTCTGCGTGCGGCCGGTACGGCCCAACTGGAGAACCACGTTGTGATACTGCGGGCCGATGTTGACGTTGCGGGCGTTCGGCCAGGACCGTATTCTCTCGGTCTCCGCCAGCCTGACCTGGAGTGGACGCGATTTCCCGTCCGCGTGTTTTGACATTCATCGCGATGAGGTCTCGACCGCGCAATGGTCGAGTCTAATTTAAGCCGAAAAAAACCAAAACATCAGAGAGCCTTGACCACTTCGACCGCCTGCTCCAATTGCGTGTCCCTACCCTCACGCAGGGCGTCTCGGGACAGGCCGACAGAAAATGCTGGAGTGATCCCGTTGTTCTCCAGCGTCCGTCCTTGCCACGTCAAATAACCGGCGACTGGTAATCCAAGAATGTAGCCGTGACCGACCTTGAAGGCGCTGCCGCTGAGCAATCGTCCGGGAGTTTTGGTCCCCACGATGGTTGCCAGATTATTTTCTTCGGCGAAGGCCGCCACCATTTCTCCGGCACTGGCAGTGTGCTCATTTACCAGCAGCACGACGCGCCCATGAAACGGGCGTTTCCCAAGACCTTCGGTGACAACCAGGATAGATTTCTCTACAAATGCATACCGAGCCGCGAGCCACAGGAGGGCCGCTTTGTGAGAAGGGATTCGCCCAAAACGGGTTAACTCCTCTCTGCGATAGCCGCGCTCCCGTCTCTTTCGTGTCAGGCTGTAGCCGACCTCCAGTTTCCCGGGCGTGAAATAGCTCATGAGACGCAGTCCACCGATCCCTCCGCCTGTATTTCCTCGCAGGTCCACGATGAGACGACTGCATCCTTCTAAAGATGCGATTCCACGATCAATATCTTTTGCGACGTCGATCCCCACTGCACCAGGAAACATGGCAACTTTGAGCCATCCGATTTCGTCGCTGAGTTTCTCCGCACGTACCGTTTCGGGAGCGGTGACGGGATGTTTCTTCGACTTTGGCATCGGCAGTTGGACTTGAACCCTCTGCTGTCCTCCATGAAGTTTCTCGATCAATAGAGTTGCCGATTCTCCGGCCGAGAACGTCAAACCTTCCGGAGGGCGAATATCTCGCTCGCCGCTTCCAAGCAACAAGTCCCCAGGCCGGATGCCGGCGGAGTAGGCTGGGCCGCCCGGATGCACGTCCTGGAACATCCACCGTTCGCTGCCATTGACTGCGATCCGCTGCATGGTTGCATTGATCGCGTTCCGAGCGGGTATGTTCCGCATGCCGGCGTGTCGAAATCCGGTGTGGCTGGTCTTGAGGTCTGCCACCAACCTGTTGACTTCCTTCTCAAACGCCTCTGGTTCGGTGCTCGCAAGAATCTGCTCCCTTCGGCTCTGAACCAAAGACTTCCAGTCCACTCCATTCATGGCGGGATTGAAATGCTTGCTCTCCACCAGTCGGCAGACCTTGTCGAGAATCTTCGTGCGTTCGTCAAGATTTAGATTCATTGTTGTCCCATACCAATCGGTGCGGAAGTCTCTCCCACAGCGATGAAGGCTGCCCAATAAAATGGACGGACCTGGTCGCCGTATTTCGCGAGCAGATCAAGTTTCGCGTTCCGCAGAGCCGAACTGGTATCTTCGCCCTGGGCCATACGCTGATAAAACCGCTCCATCAATGCGCTGGCGAAGGTGTCGTCTGCGCTCCACAGGCTTGCTACTACCGACTGTGAACCAGCGACTAGAAACGCTTCCACCAGATTGCTAATGCCTTCCTGTCCCTGCAGCTTGCCGACACCAGTGTCACAAGCAGATAGGGTGGTCAGTTCGGCATTCAGCCGCAACCTAATGATCTCCCGTACCTGCAGCAACCCGTCGTCACCCGATCTTGGATCTTTTCCCAGGACCAGAGCGGATCGCTCGGGATACTGGGTGTCGGCGAACCCGTGCACAGCCAGATGCAAGATGCGAAACTGATCGAGTGGTTCCTTCTTGAAGGCAGTTTCCGTGGCGTCGTTGCCGAGCAAGATCACCGACTCCTGCCCCAGAAGTTTACCGATTCCTTGGACTTCGCTTCGCGTCTGAGGCAGGTCGTGTAGTTGGATCCCCGAGAGATCTGCCATGCCTCGTAGAATCTGCCCCTGCGTTGTGTCCGGAGCTGGCATTCTGCGCCCCGCGTTGCTTTGGTTTTCGTACGCTACGTCACCCACGCCCAGGAACGGCCTGGGTGCCGCCTGCTGCATCTTTGCGCGTCGAAGGACATCCAGAATTGTGCCCGAAGGCACGTAGCTGATAACGTGCGACTTCAACAGGTACTCGCCCTGGGTGTCTCGGAGTGCTTCAAATGGTAGGAGGTTCAATATTCCATCTGGTGCGATGACAAATTTGTTAATTGTCGCCGCTTCCGGAATCGGCTTTAGCAGCCAAGCGTAGAGCTGCTTCGCACCGTCGATCCCCGCGCCTTTTGCCCGAACTTCGTCGACAAATTGCTGCGTCAGTCTCTGGATTTCCGTGCGCCCAACCGGGAGCATCCGCAGGTATGCACCTTTGCGCGATATCGAGAGGCAGAACGAATGTGGGTCATCGAGGACATATTCCAGGAACACCTCGTCTGGGTTCAGATCATCTTCCACTTTCGTCAATGACGCGGGTTGTACTTTGAAACGTTGATTCGCAGCTTCCCCTCCGGTCCAAGCCAGTCCTAGGCGCCGCTCGTATTCAACGAGTTTATCGAGCAGCTGTTCGCGTTCGATGACACTGTTGGCTTGCAGCAGCCGAGTTTGGAGAGCGGAAACGTCGTTTTCCAGCCCCTGAGTCTGTTCTGATTCGGCGGCCAGGAGTGCTTTCTTATCTTCGAGAGCCGAAGCCAGAGTTCGCCCACGGATGCGTTCCAGAATTCTGAAGGCACCAGGCAGGTCCCCGTTCTGATTCAGGAGTTCGAAATGTTGCAGATAAGTCTGACTCATGGAGGCGGCGACGGAGCTGTTCCAATATGGCTCATCCACGCTGACAAGCATGCCTTCGATCACATCTTCAGCTTGCTCGTAGAGGGCGTTTGCTTCCTCAGTGCGGCCACGGCGTGCTTTCAAATCCGCGAGGATCGTTAAGTTGCGAGGCACATAATAACGATCACCGACGCGCTGGCTTGCAACAAGCCCCTGTGTAGCGCGCGCGTCGGCAGTGGCAAGATCTCCAGAATCACGATACAGCTTCGCCAGTTCGAACATGGCGTCAGCTTCCATTCGGAAGAACTGCACTTGCGTTGCAAATTGACCGGCGCCTTCCAAATAAGCGATTGCCTGAGTTCTATCTCCCATCTGTGCCGTCAGCCTTCCTAAGAGGATCAGCAACTGTGTCTCGTGCCCTCTCTTCCGCTGCGACCGAGCTTTCGTGAGTGCGTCCTCCAAAACCCGCTTTGCCTCGTCTGTTCTTCCTGACGCGACCAGGGCCTGGGCTTTTCCTTCGTACGCCATGAACGGAAGCCCGGAATCCTTCTCTGCATCTGCGAGCTTGATGGCTCTCTCAAAGAATCTGAGGGCTTCAGCATGACGATTGACTTCTTCGAAACCAGTTCCCAGTAGTTCCAGGAATCTGATCTGCCCGCCGGTGTCGCCGCTAGTCATCGTCGAGAGCAGCGCGCCGCCGAGAAGCCTTGCTGCTTGTCCGGGGTTTCCCTCTAAGAACGCAATGAGTCCCAACTCGCCCGCCGCCCGGGTCGATGCTCGGTCGTCTCCCAAATTCCTTGCGATCTCCTGAGCTTCCAGCCAATCCCGTTTTGCAGCGCGATGGTCGATCTCGATGTCGGTGTAGCCCTTTGCAATCAGGCACCACAGGCGCAGTTTGGCGTCGCCGCGCACGATCGGGTTCTGCAGTTGTTCATCGATAAAACGCGAAAGGTCCACAAAGGACGACGTTTCGGCTTCTGATCGGAAGCGCCCCACCTTTGCGAAGAGTTCATTCCGCGCATCGCCTCTCTCGGCGAATAAACTCTCCGCTCTTGCAAATAGCGGGGCTGCCTTCGGCCCGTTATTCAGCCAATACAGGCGATCGGCTTCCCCCAACAACGAGACCGGGTCTGTCGACTTTTCAGTTTGATCCACGCCGATCGAGAGTGCTCCATTACGATCGTCGAGCGCCTGATTGTGTCGGTGCCTCACGTAGGCATAGGACAGGCATAGAAGGGCGAGCGCCAGAACAAACGCGGTCGCCAGCCCCGCCATTTGCCAACGAAATCTGCCCGAGCGAAACACACGTCTGCGGTTCCACCGCACAAACTTGAATTAAGAGCGACGAGGTGGCGGCGTCCGAGATTTCTTGCACTTCTGTTTGACCCAGTTGCTGGGACCGGCAGTACAGACTGTGGCCGGGAGCAACTGAGTCCGGTGTTTGTCTATACAACCCAGCTAGCGACAGTTTGTTGCGTAGAAAATGTTGCGGCGCGGTAAGAAGTTGGCCGGCCAAGACTACTTTTCCTGTCACACACTCCGGTTTCAGCTCCATATATAGGTATAGGAGGCAGTCTGGAATCGGTGCTGTGGGCGTCTGGGCGGGCCTAGAACGCCTGATGACCTCAGTTCCAGAACACGGTTGTATGAGTGAAACCGACAATTTCCGCAAGCGTCGTACTTTCTGCTGGAGCAAGGAAGCAAGAGGACTGGTTCGAGACTACAAGGCACGAGGCAGCAGTATTCTGGGGCACAACGAACCGGACTGGCGAATGCTGATCACAACGCTGACCGAGCTCTCTGGGAATCCGCGCGACGCTTGCTTGCGGTTCGTGCGCCAGTTCGGTATCGCTCGAAAACGCAGCTATCGTGAATGGACGAAACGGGAGCAACAGCGACTTCTTGACCTGATTACTGCGCTCCCGGTGGAGGAGGCTGCAAGAATCCTGAACCGGCCTCCAGGCTCGGTTCGTTCGATGCTGCACCGGCTCGGTATCGGCGGGAGGACAGGCCGTGAATGGTTTACAAAATATTCATTGTCTCGCGCACTGCATACTCGTCCCGACGAAATACAGAAATGGATTGAGCTCGGTTGGCTTAGGTCGCGAGCTCTGACCACTGACGGAGTACAGGCGCATGTCATCTATCCCGATGACTTCTGTGAGTTTGTAAAACAGCACGGGCGTTCCGTGGTGGGCCGCCGCCTCACCTATGACACACTTTGGTTTGTGCAGAATTATGTGTTCCCGCCAAGCCACGCAGAACTGCTGTCGGTCCGAGGAACGTATAACAAACAATCAGCGAAGGCGGAGATTGATCCGACCGGGATGAGCAGCAGAGAGCGCCCGCCAATCTCCCGGCTCGGGGGATCAACACAAGAGTAAGCTCCAGGAGATCGCTCACCTGACCGGTGGCAAGGTCATCGCCGAACCCTTCACCATCCAGCTGAGAAATATTTTGCTTTCCGACTTGGATCGGGCCAGGAAAAGTATCGTCGACAAGAATCAGACGCTGGTCGAAGGCGAGGCAAAATGCGACTAACTCTGCCTGACCGAGCCGCGCGTTGCCCGCTCCAATACTCACGTTCTACCGGTTGAATCATCTGATGGTGCAGAGACGCGAAGTGAGACATCTATATTTCCGAAGACCGCCATCCGACTCACTGAACTGCGCGTCACATCACCACTCAAACTCTAATGCCTCGTTAGGGTGGCGAGCACCCCATTCAATGAATCCTGCCATGCATGGGCGATCATTCCAGGACGAATGCTTCGGCACCGATAGGCCAGAATCCCGAACCTGGTTCCGTACGGAGCGATCAGAATCATCATCCGGAATCCCTGATACGCGTAAGCCCGCCGAATGTCGCAGCAGAAACGAGAATACCGACGGAAGCGCTCTTAGTAAGAGCCATGAACTGCTGTTGCGGGTAACCTCGAAAGATTGTCTCCTCGCAAATGCCGGCGGTAATTGAGAGCGCGATCCATACTGTCAGTTCGAGACCTCGCTGAGGGAGCATGGACACATTGCGACCCAGCGCTGCGACGCGTAGAAGCCAGCCGAATATCCAAAGGAGGATCGCCGCAACGATCCAGAGGCCAACGGCGATTCCAATATCCAGCAGCACTTGGCTGAAGGATACGCCAATGATCTCCGAGAACGATGAGGACGGACGCGCCACTACCAGAACGAACAAGAGCCATTCATAGACAAGAGTCTCCAGATAAAAGCGAACACGGTTTGGATTTGCCGCTACGCTCAATTGATCCGCGGAAATCTTATGCCAGAACGACCAACCGCCGACACGGCCAGCACCAAAATCGTGTGGATTGGGCTAGCGACTTGGGGATAGGGGTCTTATGCGGACTGAGTCAAAGCAGAGTCCCGATGGTTACCTCGTCTCGCACTGCGATGGAAAGTGACCCATGCGAGGACCCGCGGTTAGCTCTGCGGGCCCTCGTTGATTTGAGACTTCATCCCTTCGACCTTCTGGCCGGAGGCACGGGCGACGTGAGCTCAGTCAATGTGCCGGTGCAGCCAGTATGCTCTTGAGCGAATCCATTGCCTTTTGAGCTTCCGCAAGCTGGGCCCTGGCTTGATCCAGCGCTTCTTTTGGCAGGAGCGCCTGCGTCCCGCCCTTCTGCCCCGGTTGCGACGACTGTCCCTGGGACGTTCCAGACTGGTTTGTTCCAAACAAGGAGACCAGCGCTTCATTGAGCGATGGTTCCATTACGACTTTGTCGCCGGTTGCCACGATCACCCGTTTCAGTTGCGGGAAATTCGTTCCCTCGGCCTTGAGATAGAGCGGCACCACATAAAGAAAAGAATTCTCAATCGGAATGACAACCAGCTTCCCGCGAATCACTCCGGAGCCCTTTTGATCCCACAGCGTGAGCTGTTGAGAAATCAGGGTGCTCTGATCGATCATCGCGCTAATCTGGTTCGGTCCGTAGATCAGCTTTTCTTTCGGGAGTTCATAGAACAGCATTCTTCCGTAGTCGGGGAAATCGCAGCGGGCGGCCAGCCAAGCTATCATATTATCCCGGTTTTGAGGGGTGAAGGGAGTCAGGATGAGGTACTCAAGCTGGTCGCTGCCAGGCAACTTCATGAGGATGTAATAAGGCTCCATGGAGTTGACTGCGCCATCGTATTTCTCTTTCGGCGCAACCCAGAGGTCTTCGCGATTGTAGAAGACCTGTGGATCGGTCATGTGGAAGGTCTCGTATTGATTCGCTTGAATGGCGAAAAGATCCTCGGGGTACCGTAGATGGCTCTTAATATCCGCCGACAGTTCAGCCAGATCCTTGAATACGCCCGGGAAGGCGCGCCGATAGGCTGCAAGCACGGGATCGTTCGGATCCATGATGTAGAACGAGACGGTTCCGTCGAACATGTCGACGACGGCCTTGACCGAGTTGCGAATGTAATTGATGCCGGGGGCCGCGCCAGTGGCCTGCGGCTGCGAATACGGGAAATGGTCCGAGGTGGTATAGGCGTCTTGAATCCAATATTGCTTGCCTTCGCTCACCACGGCGTACGGGTCCCTATCGAGAAGCAAGAAGGGCGCCACTTGTGAAATACGCTCCTGCACGCTCCTCCAAATCTGGATTTTGCTCTGCGGCCTCAGATACGAAGTGAGCAAAATATTGATGTCGGCTTGAGTCCAGGAAAACAAAAGCCGTTTCCACACGCTGTCCAGAGGAATTCCGCCCTTACCCTGATAGCTGGTATAGACATTTTCGTTGCCCTTGGGATAATCGAATTCCTTAATGCCGGTGGAAACGATCTTGTAGCCCGGCGTCACTTCTCCATAGTAGATGGCCGGCTGAGAGATATTCAGTCGTGCGTACTGAGATTCGGGCGGAATATTCTTGATGAGATATTGCGGAAAGCCTCCGCCCTCGGTCTTCGACACAGAGTTCATGACGAGGCCATAGCCGTGGGTGAACTGCAATTCCTCGTTGACCCAGGTTTGCGCCTGCGCAGGGAGTTCGGAGGCAAGTTCCCGCGAGGCCAGCATCACCTGGTGATAACCGTCCGACAAATGGTAGCGGTCGACATCCACGTTATAGAACTGGTAGTAGAGGCGAATCGCCTGGGTTTGCTGATAGGTCTGAAGTAAAGGCCGCGAATCCCAGAGGCGGACATTCTGTATCGTATCTTGATTGCGGGAGAGAACCTCGGGAGTTAGATCGGTCAGAGCTGGATATGCGGTTTCCTGGATCCCGCCAAGGTTATAAGCCTTGCGAGTGAAGTCGATGTAATGGTTAAGATATGGAGTTTCCCTGCTTAGCTCGCTGGGGCGAACCACGAACGCTTGAACTAACGGAGGCAACGCCAATACGCCGACTAAGTACAACGCGGCATAGATGCCGACTCCGATGGCCAGCACCTTAATTCGTGGACGGCGGTAGGCAAGAACAAGGAGGGCACAGGCCACGACGGAAGCGCCGAGCATCATCCAGAAAACGACCCGAGTTACGTGAGCCGCGGCGTAGCCGGCTCCGTAAACCACGCCGAGCGTCGAATAAACGAGTTCGTAGTGATCCAGACAAAAGCCCCACGCGAAACTGCCAGCCAAAATGAAAAGGAGAATGATCAAGATGGCGGGCCGTATTGTCGGCGATCGTGAACTGTTGACCGGGTTTAAACTGCCGCAGGCCAAGTACGCCGAATAAACCCAGAATCGCGAGAGCGCCGACGGTTAGGAAAGTCAGGTTTCCCTGCAGCAATTCATAGAACGGAAGCCGGAATAAGTAGAAGCCAAGGTCCACTCCATAGAGAGGGTCGCTGAGGCCAAAAGACCCGCCATACCGAAATCTGAGATAAGTGTCCCACTGGGAAGATACTGCGGCCGCAAACATAAGAGAAACGAACATTACGGCCACACCGCTCGCCCACATCAACAGTTTGGGACTCAAATCGGTGCTGATTCCTCGGAGCGCATCCGCAGCGGCGAGGACTTTTCCGGCAGGAGACACGGTCGTGACCCTCAAAGGAGGGACTTTCGAGGGTGAAAGGTCGATGCGCTTGGCCGCAAAACGAGCGTTGATCCACAGATAAAGAAATGCGAATACCAAGGCCACAACGAACATTCCCCACTTGACCGACAACAGTGTCCAGAAGATGCCCACATAGTCGAGTTCCCGCATCCAGAGCAACTTTTGGATTAGTCCGAGAAGGACTGCCAGAACAATGACGAAGGCGGCTGCTGACAATAAGCCCCATCTCAAAAGGTGGCGTTTTTTGGGTGGCTCGTACCGGCGGCCGTTATCGTGCCGTTCATTTGCGTCGGGCGTAATTTTCTCAACTATTTTCTCAGCGAGGGTAGCGCTCATTATGCATTCACCGTGGGATATGAACTCCTGCCCACTATCGGGCAACGGCAATGCCAAATCTGTTCAATTGTGCACACACCCTTACGGATCGCGAACGACTGCTTGGTGAAAGCGATGTTCATGTCACCCTTCCGTCTGGCCTCAACCTGCCAGACCACGGGATTGTTGCCTCGAACAGATTGGATTGTGATCCTTATTGCACAGAAACGCCTTCGCTTGCTGCTTACGATGCGACTTGAGATTCTTTTAAGGAGAAACGACAGCATGTTGAAACGTACTCTGATCGTCGCAGCCCTGACTTTTGTGGTAACGCTAACCGCAGTCGCATCATCGGACCGCGAGGACGATGTTTATCGCACGCAGAAAGCTGCCCAGGTCTTCAAGGAAATCATGGACACGCCCGACCAGGGTGTCCCTCAGGGTCTGCTGGAATCGGCTAAATGCATCGCCATCATTCCAGGGGACAAGAAGTTCGCTTTCATCTTTGGCGGCAGCTACGGCAGGGGAGTGGCTACCTGTCGCACCGCAACCGGCTGGAGCGCTCCCATGTTTGTGGCGATTGACGGTGGAAGCGTGGGTTACCAGATTGGTGGTTCGTCCACTGACCTGGTGATGCTTTTTATGAACGATCACGCGCTGCAAAGCCTGATGAGCGACAAATTCAAGATAGGCGCGGACGCCTCCGTGGCGGCGGGACCGGTTGGCCGCAATGCCGCTGCCGGCACCGACCTTAAACTCAACGCGGAGATTCTGTCGTATTCGCGTTCCAAGGGAGTATTTGCCGGAGTGAGCCTCGATGGCGCGGTGATGCAAGCCGACAAAAGCGGAGATCAAGCCATGTACGGCCATGATGTGAGCCGCCGGGAGATTCTAAACGGCAAAATTGCCGTTCCCACTTCAGCGCAACCGCTGTTGGATGAAATTGGCGGGTATGCCCGCGTCGCGAAAGCCGAATAGTAAGAGTAAGCGTGGCGCCGCGAGGGACTGATGGTGTTTGAAGCTAAGAGACCACTGAATACAGCTATACAGCCACGTGACTTGTGGTCGTAGGGGTTGGGCGTGCTCATCCGAGCAAGAGCCCAGCCTCTACTCATGTCCGAACCCTTTAGAAGGTGTCAGGCTACTGGCCGGCGCC
>Ga0302319_10003039_pt1 | contig 35501 bp, 44 predicted proteins | sample Bog_T0_2_FD_203319 | JGI IMG/M metagenome (GOLD analysis project Ga0302319, IMG submission 203319) | Peat permafrost microbial communities from Stordalen Mire near Abisko, Sweden - Bog_T0_2 | ecosystem: Environmental > Terrestrial > Soil > Wetlands > Peat | place: Sweden: Abisko, Stordalen Mire...
GGCTTGTCTGGGTTTTCTGCTTTCCTGAAAGCACGATTTTGCCTTGTGCGCAGTTCATCTTGTTGCTTCGTTGGGAAGGGAACTGATCATGGATCCACTGCAATCGTCAAACGACCGGCGGGAAAGACAGCGTTTTGGGATCAACGCACCTGTAACGGTTTTGGTTGGGAGGCGCGAGATTCCCGGCTTTACCCGAGACCTGAGTAACCTTGGGGTCTATTTCTATTTGAACCTGGCCGACGGGGCCACTATTGGAGGCGATTTCGAATTCCTGCTCGAATTGCCGCCGGAGGTTACTCTCTCAACCTCGTGCATGGTGCGATGCAGGGGCCGTGTCGTCCGCACCGACGATGCTTCGTCGAAATTGACAGGGATTGCCGCCAGGATTCTCGATTATTCCATTGAGCAGGAGGAAGCACTCAGCGCCTGAGCAAAACCATGTTCGGCGTGTCAGGAGCCACTGCCCTCAAGTGCCGGTTTCCACAGGAAACCAGCACCTTTCGTCGAGCCATGGCAGGCTCTAGAGTTTGCGCATTCCCAGGACGCGATAGTCGGCCAGCCAGCTCTTTCGCACGTACACGAGCCGGTTATTGCCGTCGGGATCGGTGGGGAGCAGGAAAAAGCCAGGATCGACGAGATAGCGGATGGAGTTATAGATGATTCCCTCCATGACTTCGCCATCGAGAAACTGCAAGCGCACCCAGATTCCATGGACGATAGGCGCTCGGGAATGGAAATGAAGTTCCTTATGATCCGAATCTCCTTCAAAGCTGCTGACGTAAAAGACAGCTTTGATTTCTCCGGCTGGTATTTCCTCAACGAGATTCGATTCGAGATGGCGAATCCGGAAGCTCTCGGGTGAGCCGTGGGGAGCCCGGCTCAGCAGCTCTTCGACAGTGTCCCAGGGCAAGGAGTCGAGGTAGCCCCTGATCGTCCTGGATCCTAACTGGACCACAATCTTTTCCGACCTGGACGAATGACTGTCATCCGCGGATGGAATCATACCTTTTGTCTCGGGCTGGGATTGAACTGTTTCTGGGGAGGAACAAGATTGTACTGCTTGATCTTGTACAGCAGTGCCTTGTAGCTGATTTGCAGATCGCCTGCGGCTGCCTTGCGGTTCCATCCAGTTCCCTCCAACGTTCTTGCGATGGCGGCGGATTCTGCGCCGCCCTTCACGTTTCGTACGAGATGCTTCAGACTTCCGTTGTCTTCGGATTCCTCGCCGCCGGGCGCCAGCGATTCTTTTGCTTGGCGAGGAACCAGCTCATCGATAATTGCCTGCTCATCGGCCAGGATAAGGTAGCGCTTGATCGTATTCTCGAGTTCACGAAGATTGCCGGGCCACGAATGGCTGGTGAGAGCCTGCATGAGCGCAGGCGATACCGGCAACGGATCGCGCTCGTACTTCGCGGCCACCTTGCGCATGAAGTGATCGGCCAGGATCGGAATCTCTTCAGGGCGCTCCCGCAGAGGGGGCATCTTCAAGGTAAAGCCATTCAGGCGGTAGTAGAGATCCTCCCGAAAGGACTTCCGCGCAATGGCTTCCTTGATGTCGATGTTGGTTGCAGCAATCACGCGCACATCGACTTTGACGCTGGACCGGCTGCCTAGACGTGAAAAGCTCCCATCCTGAAGAACCTGCAGCAGCTTGGCCTGCAAAACGGCCGGCATCTCGCCGATCTCATCCAGGAAGATGGTGCCGTTGTTGCAGATCTCGAACTTCCCAGGCTTGGATTTGACTGCTCCGGTGAACGCGCCCGGTTCATAGCCGAAGAGCTCGCTCTCCAGCAGATCGGCTGGCATGGCCGCGCAATTGACCTTCATGAAGCTGCGGTGGCTGCGGGCCGACATCTTGTGGATGAACAAGGTGGCGACTTCCTTGCCGGTGCCGCTTTCCCCCAGGATGAGGACCGGAATGTCGGCTCGCGCCACAAGCCTGCATTGGGATTCGATCTCCCTCATGCGCTTGCAGGAGATGACGAAGGAAGTGTTCTCATCGAGGGGGATTTCCTTGATCTCATCCTCGTCGGCCGGTTGCCTGACAGGCTGTTTCAGGCACTCCTGCACTGCCAGATCGATGTCGGCCTTTCGAAAGGGCTTGAGGACTACGTCCGTGGCGCCCATTCGAGTGGCCGCCACAACATCCCTTAATTCGGCCGTACATGCAAGCAGAATGATCGGAAGCGCCGGATGAGAGGCACGAATTTCCATCAGCAGGCCGAGTGAGTTCTCCCCGTCGCCGTCTTCGGTGATGTGCCAGTCCATCAGGAGCAGGTCGGCCGCCGGCGATTCTCTCAGGCTCCGGATCAGTTCCGCAGCCTCGGTGAACGTGCTCACGCTGAAGCGGTCCGCGAGAATGCGGTGAAGGTATTTCAGGATTGCAGAATCTGGGTCAAGGACTGCGATGTGAGGATTGTGCTTGCTCTTCGTCTTCATTGGCGCTCCAGCCAAAATGCTCACACCCCAGCTCTTCCCGTTGCAGTCAAGACGCGCACGGATACTCCCGTTCCATTTTCGACGGGCAGGCAGTAGAGGTTTGAACGACCCCCGCTGAAATATGCAGCGGAGTACGGATCAAACATCGCCGACCCGGGTTTCTGGCACACAAAGAGGGAAGGGGGGTTCACTCTCGCATGGACTCAAAGTCTTGGCACTTGTCCATCATAGTACCACTGAAAAGTGGTAATTCATTCGCCATAATGTGCAAATATTTACACATATCCTGGCAAGAATTGCCGATCAGAGGTCGGAATGCGACCTTGAATTACCGCAATCCGCCTCTAAGGTTACGTATTTGTTGTCAATCGGTTACGGATCTGCGGGTTGAATTCGGCCTGGAGATTGCATACAAATATTAGAAGTCAACTTCTGAACTTGGATAGACTATGCCCTTGGCACACGCCGCTGAATCAGCCGATCTCCGCGATCTTCCCCCAACTGAGGTCATCTTCGGCCAAACATCCCTGATGGCGGCTGCTCGAGAAAAGCTGGAACGGGTGGCAGAGACGACCGTTCCGGTGCTGTTGCAGGGCGAGAGCGGAACGGGCAAGGAGATCTTCGCCAGATTGCTGCATTCTTCTTCGAACCGCTCAAAGAACGCACTGGTGAAGGTGGCCTGCCCCGCAATACCGCACTCCTTGATCGAGTCGGAGCTTTTCGGCTATGAAAAGGGGGCATTCACCGGGGCTTATGCAACCAAGCACGGCCGCGTCGAGCTGGCCCATATGGGAACCTTGTTCCTGGATGAAATCGGCGATCTGGATCTGTCTGTGCAGGCCAAGCTGCTGCAAATGCTGCAGGATGGCAGCTTCATGCGAGTTGGGGGGCAAGAGTCCAGAACGGTCAATACGCGGCTGGTCAGCGCGGCCAGCGCAAATCTGCGGCAATTGGCCGAAGCTGGAAGCTTTCGCCTGGATTTCTTTTTCCGAATCAACGCCGTGACCATCGAGTTGCTGCCACTGCGCCAGCGTTCAGTGGATCTGCCGATGCTGATCGACTACTTTCTCGATCGCCACTCGAAGGCATTTCGCCGCAGCCCGAAGCCGATTTCGCGCGAGATGACGCGATTGATGCAGCGCTACAACTGGCCGGGAAACATACGCCAACTGGAAAATATGATTCGCAGCTACATACTGATCGGCAGCGAAGATGCCTTGGCGTCGGAGCTGGCTCCGCCTGTCCGGGCCAACACGCCCGCGTTGAGTGCCGAGATCGATCTTGCCAACCCTGTCTCACTGAAAGAGATCACCAAGGCCGCCACGCAGGATCTGGAGCGGCAGATCATTTTGAAGGTGCTGGAGGCGAATGGGTGGAGTCGCCGGAAGACTGCCAAATGGCTCAATATCAGCTACAGATCGCTGCTCTACAAGTTGCAGGATTCGCAATCCGGCGGGCTTTCCGGCCCGCTGCCCAAGGCAAGAAGATTGGCTTCGCCGCCGATCCCGGCCCTGGCCGCGACGGCGCCGAATGAGATCGAGCCGATGGCGACAGGAAGTGCGCCAAACTGAAGAGGCGCGCCGGGCTGAACAGTTCACGAAAGGCCTTGCGTCTGGCACATTCCTGACATGGATCACTTGTGAACTGGACCCGGTTGAAGCCGAGCTTTCACGGCGAGGTGGGGCTCCGCTTGCGAGGCATCAAGCGCGCAAACGATGTCGAAGCTTGAGCAAGGGTTTTTCAAGCAGAAAATACGATCCCAGCGCCGCGGCGACCGCAAAGACAAGGTTTTGCGGGAAGGCGTTCACCCAGGCGGTAGAGTTCCGGTTAAGAAACAACTGTTGCCACAGGTAGAGCGAATAGCTGAGAACACCCACAAACGCAACCGGCTTCCAATTAAATACCCTTCCAATCCAGTCGCTGGAGCAATAGACGCTGCGGTGAATGAGAACCGCCAGGCTCGCATTGATGACTGAGCTCCCGAAGACCGCGACCAGCGTGTAGCCCAGGTAGCGATTGAGCAGCAGTATCAACGCCACCAGTCCGGCCGAATAAACTGGGCGAAACAACTGTAGATACCAGTTCTTCCCTTCGAGCCAGCCGCCGATCTTCGCCAGCAGGCAACCCATTGCAAGACTGTCCGCAACCATGGGGAAGAGCTCCAGATCGCCATAGGGGGTTCCCCTAAGAAACAGCCAGGCGCAAGAGCGTGCGACGGGCCCAAAGAGAATGACGCCGGCGGCGACCCAAGCCGCCCGCCGCCGTCCCAATAGAACGAAGGTGCAAGGCCAGACCAGGTAGAACTGCTCTTCGACGGAAAGAGACCACAGATGACCAATCTGCCATGACCTTCCCGGCAAGTAGTTCACCGTATACGTGACGGCGTGCCAGATATCTCTGGCCTGCAAATGCGCGACTCCGGCCCACCAAAGCAGGCAGACACAAGCGATAAACGTGTAGGAAGCCGGAAACAGACGCAGCGTCCTCCGGGCATAAAAGAGCCTGAGCGAAACGCGACCCTTCGCTGCGTCTTCCGACAGCATCAGGCGTGTGATCAAGAAGCCTGAGATGACAAAAAAGACGACCACCCCCAGGTGGGCGTAATCTCCAACTCCCAGGTTCAGGCGCACAAATCCCCGCGTTCCGCTCAGATGCCCCAGCAGAACAAGAGCAATCGATATGGCCCTTAACCCATCGAGTGACGGCAAACGACTGTTTCGGGTGGGGCTTTTCAGTGACACAGGCGTCTCGGCTGCAGCGGAAGAACTCACACGACCTCGCTTTGAGCGCTCTTCGTTATCACGGCTGGACGCTCGATCAAGAAATGCTGACATGCCGTCATCTGGCGCTTTATCCATTGGGCGTGTTGGCCTGCTTTGTGCCAGGCTTTCTTGCGCGGCCGTTCGCGCCGGCAGGTACGAGCGATTCGAAGATTACGAGCAGTTCGGCCGCGACGGTCTCCCAGCTTCGGCTTCCGTGCGCGGAGATCGCCTTGGCGTCCCAAGGACTATCGAGGACCGAGGCAAGGGCCTGAGCCAGCGAGCCGGAGTTGCGCAGGGGCACAAGCCGTCCGCATTCGTCGCTCATGATCTCCGGGATGCCGCCGACATTCGTGGCGACAACAGGCCGGCCGCTGGCCAGTGCCTCAAGCACCACATTGGGACAGCCCTCCATGTAACTCGGCAGAGTCACGAGGTCCGCGGCCGCCATCCAGACGGCGACATCGTCGAAGGCGCAACCGGGCAGCGCGTGGATATAGCTGGCTGCGTTGTTCGCCTTGATGGCGCTTTCGATTGCAAGCCTGTCAGGACCCTCGCCGACTAGATACACATGTAAGTTAGCGCGCTTCGGACGCAGCCGCACTGCCGCTTCGACAAGTTCACGAAGACCTTTCTTCACGTCCATGCGCCCGATGTAAATGACGGCCTCTGCTGCCGGATCGATGCCGAGTTTCCGCCTCGCCGCAAGACGGTCCCTGACGTGGAAGACCGAGAGATCGCAACCGTTGACGATAGCGCGCGTCTTCTCTGGCGAGGCGCCCATGGCCACAGCTTTGTTGCGCAGATCGCCGCTGACCGTGACCAGACAATCGGCCCCGTGCAGGACCGTGCGAGTGTGCATGGCCGTTAGCGGATCGCCGATCCTGTTGATGTCCGAGCCGATGCTCATGGCGACGACAGGAACCGCAAGAGCCTTGGCGATCTTGAGAGCAGCATAGCCGTCAGGATAGAGAAAACAACTGAAAATCAGATCGGGGGCAAACTCGCGCACGGCCGGCAGCAAAGCGCGAACGGCCATCCATCCATTGAATGGCCGGGAGACAACTGGCAGCGCGGGATAGTCGTAGTAACTCGCCTTCACTTCGGGCGGACTATAGGACGGGTCAAGCTTGTCATAACTCTGGCTGCGCGGCTTGAGCAGATGCGGATAACTTGCGTTGGGATAAAAGACCCGCACATCGGTTTTGTGGGCGAGCACACGCAGCGTCTGATAGATCGACCGGCCCTGCCAAGGCTCCGCCGAACTGGGAAAATAGCGAGTGACGACCGCGATCTTGAGCACGGCTATTCTCCTGTTCCTGCCGGCAGCGCAACCGGCGCAGGTGAGTCGCACTCGCGCTCTCTGCCGGCAATGGAATGCAAGAGGCCGGCGTAGCGCTGCGCGAGAACCTTGCGTTCGTACTGTGCGATCTTCGCCGTGTCGGGATGGAACTCGTCGCGCAGCGCATCGCCGCGGGCCGCAGCTTCGATGAATAACTGGCGGATGGCTTCTACATCGTGGCTGTCTACCCACCATCCGGCACGCAGTTCTTCCAGCAAGCGCCGCGTTTCACCTCTGGGGTGAACGGTGGCGAGAATGGGCTTTCCCGCACCGATATAGTCATAGAACTTGGCAGCAACATTCAACGGGTCATGGGTGATGAGCAGAGCATAATCGGCCTCGTTGATCGCGGATAGAGCTTTGTCTTTCCGCATGAAACCCACGAGTTCGACCATGTCGCCCAGTTCCAGCAGCGCATCGCGGAAGCGAGGCTCCTCGATGTGGCCGATGAAGCGAAGCCTGAAGCGGGATTTCACTTCGCTCGGCAGCGACTGCAGGGCTTGAACCAGCGAGGTAGGCTCGGTTGAGCCGTAGATGCTGCCGAGATAGGCGACCAGGATTCTATCGTCCCTATCGTCCGTCTTGGGATCTGCCGGCAATACGGCCCCAAATAGCCTTGCGGCAACGAATCCGTTGGGGATAAGGTGAAATTTGCTGTCGGGTTCCTTCGGATACCGGGCACGAATCTCGCGCCGTGCGGCCTCGGTCACCGCGACAACGCCGGTCGCATTTGCCACAGCGATTGCTTCTGCGTTGCGAGCAACCTGTTGAGCTCTCTGACTGCGGCTGAAGCTGACAAGATTGATCGTAGTCGAGAGCCATTCATCGCGGAAGTCGATGACGATGGGAAGGTGAGGGAACCCCGCGCGGAGCCTCTCAACCAACAGCACGCTGGAAAATGGCGGCACTGTGATGAGAACGAGATCGATGTTTCTATTCCTTACGATCTTGCGTGCGGCGCGGGTAAGCACCGGAAGCCAAGTCACCTGCGGGTCGGGCAACAGAAGATCTTGCAGAACTCTCTTCAGGAAACTCGGCTTGCCAGCTGAAGCAGCGGCGGCGCTCGTTGAAGGCTTTTGTCCAGTGATGAGCTTCTTGATGTGCTTTTTGATACCGAAGGGAAGGTCGAGCGTAATCGTGCGGTGAATCTCGACTTCAGCGGGAATCTCTTTGAGCAGTGCAGTGTCGGCGCCCACTGCGGATGCATTGCGCGTCGTCAGCACGTCGAGCCGAATTCCTTCAGCGGGGAAGTAGCGCGCAAGGCTTGCGGCGCGCAGCACACCGACGCCCCCGGCAGGCGGAAACGAATAGGTGACCAGCAGAACATTCAAGAGCTTCATCGGCTGGCTGCCCCTTGAGAGACCGCGGCAGGGAAAACAGAGTTGCGGCCATGAATCAGCGCATCGGCAGCCAGATACATCTGCCAGGCCGTGGACCAATGTAACTCAATTCCTCTCCGGTCTGCTTCTTCTGCGAGCCAGCCAAACAGATTGCCGAGGCCTCCGTTGAGCAGCGGCTCGAGGTTTCTTTCCGGTGCGCCGTGAGCATAGAGCTTCAGAAAGAGATCTTCGCCGATGACGGGAGCCAGATCGAACCACTGGCGCACACGCGAGGGTGTCGGCATGTCGTATCCGGCGATCTCCCCAGTTTCCAGGCGCGGCGTCAGCCGTCCGCCAAAGCGCAGTCCGACAGGCCCGGTAACCATCAGCAGGTCACCGCGCCTGCCGCCGCCCACGGTGGCTTCGATTCCCCGATCAAAAGACTTCGGACGATTGTCCGCATCGTTTGTACACCAGTAGATCTGGTTGATTACGTGCCCCTGGGTCGCCGAGGGAATCGAGGGCATCGTGAAGTCGGCGTAGCATCCCAGGTCGCGCAGCAGAGTTATCTCCCCATTGAGACCGCAACACTTGCCATCCGGGCGCGAGTTATCGAGCGCCCAGTTGCCATGGATGAATCCGAAGACAGTCCGGCCATCCAGTTGGCGAAGCAAGCCATGGTCGCAAGTCAGACGGCTGCAGAAATCAGTGACTTTCCGGATGAACGACTCGCGCTGCTCGTTATCATGATGCAGATGCACTTCGACATCGCCGAGGCCGAGACGCACCATCTCTGCAATGCCATCGAGCAGATCGCGCCGGTACTCCTCCTGCGGGTAAAAAAAACTGTATTGCGGGCGCTGGCCGTCAGCGTCCAGGGGAGCGTCGCCGGCGATTCGCGGCAACTTGTCTCGCCACCGCGCCACTCGGCCAAGCGCGATTTCGACAGATGCGCCCTTACCCAGCGGTTCGAAATGATCGGTGATGGCGATCCAGGCGCGCTTTGGCTTCGCGAGCCGCAAATTCTTCCGCAGGCGGTCCCTCAGATACGGCGCAAACCAAATCTCCGCGTGTCGAGGGAGCTTCATCGAATGGATCTTCTCATTGCAAGCCTTGTCCGTCTGTCGCAAATGCGTAGCTGCTAGTGCAACCAGCCTAAAGTATCGAGTACGCTTATCTGGTCTGTCAAAGACCTTGCGAACGACCAATGCGGCAATCGATGCAAGGCTGTTGTGCGCTGATCACCTCAAACCGATGCTCGCGGGTTCGGCGAATCACTGGGTCTCTTGCGGAAAGGAAATCCGGGACCTCGGCATTCTTGTCTCTTCTTGACTCGCAAAATGCACCCTGAGGTTTATGGCTGTTCCGAACTAACAATGGCAGCTCTCTTGAGAATGGACTCGATCCTTCGACGATAGGCGCCTGCAGAACGGTTAAGCAGAAACCCTGCAAAATTCAATTTCCGGTCCAACTGGAAGAGCGGCATCCGGCGATACGCGACCTTTGCAAGATAGTGGAATGGAGCGTCCATCAAGACCATGTCTCTACCACGTTTCAACCAAAGCGCTTCAGTGAAGCCGGAAGCATGACCGCAGCAAACCGTGGCACGGCTGGCAATTTCGAGCTCAAGGGGCCAGCTTAACCCCTTCATATAGGTCGCTTGGCAGCCGGGTAAATCAAGGCCAAAGTCCGGATACTTATTATCGGTAAGTTTTCGATTGGACTCGGTTGTGATGATGTTCATCCCGCAGATGAGGATGTGGCAATCAAACTCAGATGCGATCCGCCGAAACATGGTGGAATAGGACCGCACGAGCTCCTCCTGCGACTTCTGGCCGAAGCTGCTGATTGCTCCTCCCCCTCTTCGGTAGCGCCACAAGAAGTTAATAGTTGGCCCGCGCCAAATTGCCTCTGGAATGCCATTGGCCACGATAACCTTTGTAAGTTCACGAGTTCCATATTCACTGAGTGCTAATTGGCAGCTGACCGGCGTTGGAATAAGTTTGTTATTGCGCAAGTACGCCCAGGGAAGATTGTTGTTAGTGCGATCGAATTTGGCAAGGACTTCCCGAGGCAGCTTGCTTAAGATATCGCGATTCAACTCTCCGTCGTGAATCTGGAACTGGTAAAAACGATCAATATCCGGATGCCTTTCAATCTCAGTCCATAAGTCGAAAACAGCGGCAAAAGACAAATCCAAAGAGCGGAAAGAGTTCAGACGTGTTTCTGTCGCTGCGAACAATTTCAGTTCCACTTCGGGGTGAAGAGCGGCGTAATGCTTCAAGCAAATAGCCTGCTCGTAGAGATCACCGTATGCTCCGTGAAGAATGCTGCCAACAACAGTTTTGATGGAGAATCTCCTTCTTCAGCACAGTTCCGATTGAATTGTACCGCTCGCGGCCGCCCGTCCGGGAGGTGATAGGACCTTAGTTTCAGCCGAAATCATTCGGTGCGCTTTCCTACTTTGTCATAGGCCACGCGAGCGACCATTGCGGAGCCATAAATGCAATATGGAATGGCGCTTTGTAATCCTCGATATTGCCTTGGGAATCCGGACCCGATGTCATGACATGAATGCCTGACCGCTATCCAAGCTCCGCCAGTAACAGACAAATGAAGCCCAGCCGTCCGGGTGCTATTGGAATGCTGACAGTGTAAACTTTCGTAAATGAAGGTTCCTCAATGAGACCGTCGACCAACCTGGACGTACTTCGTGCACAGGCGGTTTGCGCCGTATTCGTGTCCCATATTGCCCATACTCTTGGGGGACCGGGTTATGCCGGTGATAGCTTTTTCGATGCAATTGGCAGATTTGGAGTCATTCTTTTCTTTCTTCACACGAGTCTGGTCTTGATGTTGTCCTTGGACCGAACTGCTTCGGAACCGGCATTCGCGGCCCGCTTCTACCTGCGCCGTGCCTTCCGGATTTATCCGCTTTCGATTCTGGCGATCACCATATCCTTTGCACTTCATCTGCCCCCAAATGCTTGGTCGCGATTGCAGAGTTACCACATAGGCTTTCCGCAGCTCATTTCGAACCTGTTGCTGATCCAAAACATCACGCAACACCCGCCAGTGCTGGGCGTTTTGTGGAGTCTGCCCCTTGAAGTTCAAATGTACGCGGTGCTACCTTTCCTTTTTTTGCTGGTTCAGTCTGAAAGATGGCGGATGCGCCTGCTTGCCTGTCTTGGAGTTGCAGTTTTCTCAGCCTGGCTTGTGTGGAGCTTGACAGGGAAATTGAACATCTTTGCCTTCATTCCCTGCTTTCTTGCGGGAGTCATGGCCTATAAGCGGGCCGGAGCCAAGCCCGCCCTGCCAGCCTGGATTTGGATCGTGCTTATCCCTGCATTGACTCTTTCCGTTGCTGCGATGCCATTCTACGAGAGACATTTTCTCGAACCGATATCTCTTCCCATGGAGTGGGCCGTTGTATGGACGCTTGGTTTCACTTGGCCCAGGTTTCGCGAGGTTACATGGAAGCCTTTGCTTCGCGCAGCAGCGCAGGTCGCCAAATACTCTTACGGGATCTATCTCGCGCACACATACGCGCTTTACATCTGCTTTGTGCAGTACAGGGGTTCTCGGGCAATCGGCGTGCTGTTAGCTACTGTGATTACGGCGGCATTGGCGGTAGCTGCGTACCACCTGGTTGAAAGACCTTTTATCGCCGCGGGAAAGCGACTCGCCGCGCTGGTCGGCAGGAAGGTCGATCCTTTGATGGCCGACACCGGGGGAGCAGAGAGTTCCTAAAGCGTTGGGAGTTCTGGAGCCTTGCTGTTTAGGTTATCCTGATGAGAGCCGCCGCCTCAATCCTGGCCATTCACAATGGGATTTGCTTTAAGCGTTCTCTACTTTGTCACGTACTACCTCACGGCACCCATCCTATTCGGGCCGCTTGCGGGTTTTCGTATTGAGCTGATTCTTGCAATACTGATTTTCTTTGTGTCTCTGCCTAAACTGGCCGGATCGATCCTACTGAAGACACCTCAGTCTGTGGCTTTGATCGGCTTGGCTTTTACTGTTTTTTTGTCGGTGCTGATAGGAACGCATTGGCCCATGGGAGCAGTTCAGGCGTTTCTGGGGTTTATTCCGAATGCCTTTGCATACTTCCTTGTGTGTTTGCACTGCAACTCGAAAAAGAAGTTGCAGATCCTCGTTCTGATGTTGTTTTCTGTCTGTCTGTTTGTGATTGCGAACGGCTGCATCGCTTTTCTCCGTGGAGTTCCGGAGGCCCCCCGTCACAACATGGATTCCCTTGAAATCGTCCCTCTCCCCCAGGAGGCCACGACGATTCCTTATCTATTTGCCATGAGGAGCGATGCGGGAGAGTTGATTTATCGGTTGAGAGGTCTGGGGCTCATCAACGACCCGAATGATTTCGGCCAGTTGCTCGTCTGCGTAATTCCGCTGGTATTCATCTTCTGGAGGCCGAAGAAGATTCCCCGGAACTTCGTCTTCGTAATATTGCCGGTGAGTGTGCTACTTTACGGGACGTTCCTGACGCACTCACGCGGTGCCTTGATAGCCCTGATGGCGATGGCCGTCGTCGCGGGTCGCCGTCGCATTGGGACGCTGCCGGCGTTGCTGATTGCGGGCGGGCTGTTTGCTGCCGCAATGGCTCTGCACTTCACCGGTGGGCGCGACATCTCCGCGAATACCGGCTCAGAGCGCACCGAGCTTTGGGGCACGGGATTGCAACTGCTGAAGTCTCATCCGTTCTTCGGAGTGGGCTTTGGCAGCATGCCGGATTTTACCGACTCCCATCTTACCGCCCACAACTCGTTGGTAGTCTGCGCGGCAGAACTCGGTATGGTCGGATTGTACTTTTGGTGTCTGTTCCTGTTTCCCACCTTGAGAAACGTTCTGGCAATTGCTTCACCAGAGAAGTTAAGTGAAACAGAGCCGCCCAAGCCCGAGCAAGAGATCGTTTCGCCGGCAGCAAGAGAGATTACGGCAATCGACAAGGCGGAGATCGTCCGTCTGGGACGATTGCTGGTCTTGTCGCTGACAGGGTTCTTGGTTGCCGGGTGGTTTCTGTCACGCGCCTTTGTCATGACGCTTTTTTTGTTAGGCGGTATGGTTGAGGTGGTTTACGAGATGGCTTTGCAACGAGGGATGATCGCTCCGCGCTTGCGGCTGTCGCGCATACTTCCTTATGCCGGCGGCCTGGCTGTCTGTCTGGTGCTCATGATGTACATCATGCTCCGAATTCTGAATATGATGCACTGATCCAGGCGATCGAGCGACTTGCCGCGACGAGTATTTGAAGCCGAGGATAGACAGTTACTGAGCTGTCGGAGGTCTAGAGCCTGCATGAGAATAGCGCACGTGGTCGACAGCATGGAGGTTGGCGGGGCCGAGACGCTCGTCTCGCAGATGTGCCATTTGCAGCGCGACGAGGGCCACGACCCGCGCGTATACGCGATCGGGAATCTTGGCCCGCTTGGTGAGCGAATGCGAACGGAAGGTTTCGCCGTGCAGGCGAACCTGGGCCGACACTTGCCAGACGCGTTGCGGACTTTTTTTCGCATCTTCCAAGAATCGCATCCCGACACGGTTCATCTTCACAATCCGACACCTACGGTTTATGCGGCCATGGCCGCCAGAATGGCAGGCGTGCCCAGCATTGTTTCGACCCGGCATAGCCTTGTGGGCCCGCCGCGCAGGCACATTGTGGAGTTGAAGTACGCCTGCGCGGCTACCTGCTGCGACTGGATCGCCGGCATCTGCGATGCAACCACAAGCAACATGAAGAGCATCCACAGCGTACCGGCGCGCAAGATTGTGCGCGTCTACAATGGCGCAGTCCCACTCGAACGAGTCGCGAAGAATCATTGGCCGCCGAAAACGGGGTTTACGCTGGTGTATGTGGGAAGGCTCGCACCGGTCAAGAATCACGCGCTGCTGCTGAATGCTTTTCGCACGGCGCTTTTGTCCATGCCGGAGTTGAGGCTTTGGATGGTGGGCGATGGCAGTGAACGCAGGAGGCTGGAGAGCCTCGCCGCAGAATTGGGACTCTCTGCTCAGGTGACATTCTGGGGAGAGCAATTAGACGTGGCGCCGTTTTTTTCCGCAGCGGATGCTTTTATCATGTCGTCGAAGTCGGAGGGGCTGCCCATGTCGCTGCTTGAGGCATTCTCGCTGGGCCTGCCCGCAATCGTGACCGATGTAGGTGGAATGGCGGAGGTTGTAGGGCTGGCGAAGGCTGGGTTGACGGTTTCGGTGACTGATCCCGCTGAGATGGCCGCTGCGATCCTGCGGCTGGCAGCAAGCGATGCGGAAAGGGCACAATTCTCGTCGAACGCGATCGAGGCGTTCCACGCGCGCTTCACTTTACTAAAAATGGTGGATGCTTACATGGACCTTTATCGCAATACTCCGCGAGCCCGGCGAGTAGTGAACGGGATGCATTCTGCATCAAGCTAGGGCCTGTTAACGCTATTCGCGTAGCGCCGTTGCCTGAACGGGCTTCGAGTGGATTTGGACACTCTACTCCCATCGACTACAATTGCCGGTATCCCGACCGTGGAGGCTCGCCCTGTTCGTCGCGCTTCTGAACCGCATGATTTCTGTTGCCAGCCCGACCGGTATCCGGCTTGGGCAGTTGCCGATACGAATGGCCGCGTATCTGGCGTTTGCTTCCCAAAACGGCATGCGCCACCAATTGAAGATGCTGTTTAACGATCCGTTCTCCACGGTGACCCACCAGTGGAACTGGTTTGACCTGGCGATGCTCATCCCCTATTTCGCGGTGATGATCGTTCTCGCCCTCTATGGCATTCATCGTTACACGATGTGCTACCTCTATTTCAAATACAAGAAAAATTACCGTCCCGATCCGCCCAACCACTTCGAGGAGTTGCCGCGGGTCACCATTCAACTGCCTATCTTCAACGAACAGTTTGTCATCGACCGGCTGATCGAGGCAGTCTGCGCCATGGACTATCCCCGCGAGAAGCTGGAGATCCAGGTGCTCGACGACTCGACCGACGAGACTCAGGCTGTGGCCTCCGCGATTGTGGAGCGCTATGCGGCCCTGGGCCATCCGATCGTCTACATTCACCGAACAAACCGTCATGGCTACAAAGCCGGGGCGCTGGACGCCGGGCTCAAAGTGACCGGGAGCGAGTATGTCGCCATCTTCGACGCCGATTTTGTGCCGCCCACGGACTGGCTGATGAAGGTAATTCACCATTTTGCCGAGCCGGGGATCGGCATGGTGCAGACCCGCTGGACTCACATGAACCGCAATTACAGCATGTTGACCCAGATCGAGGCCATTCTGCTCGATGGCCACTTCATCATCGAGCACGGCGCCCGCGTCCGCACCGGCGATTACTTCAACTTCAATGGCACCGCCGGCATGTGGCGCATCAAGGCCATTGAGGAGGGCGGCGGCTGGCAGCACGATACCCTCACCGAGGACACAGACCTGAGTTATCGATCGCAGATAGCCGGCTGGAAGTTCAAATACCTGCCAGAGGTCGAGTGTCCCTCCGAACTGCCGATCGAAATGACCGCCTTCAAAACGCAGCAGGCGCGTTGGGCTAAGGGGCTCATCCAGACCAGCATCAAAGTGCTGCCCATAATGTTCAAGTCGGATGTGCCGAGGAAGATCAAGGTTGAGGCCGTCTATCATCTGACAGCTAACTTGAGTTACCCGCTTATGGTGATCATGACGGCGTTCCTGATGCCGGCTATGATCGTGCGCTTCTACCAGGGCTGGTTCCAGATGCTGCTCTTCGACGTGCCGCTCTTCACCGCATCGACGGCCTCCATCGGCGTGTTTTATCTGATGGCTGAACGCGAGTTATTTCCCAAGACCTGGTGGAAGACCTTTTTCTATCTGCCCGTCCTGATGGCGCTGGGCATCGGCCTTACCGTCACGAACACCAAGGCGGTAATGGAAGCCCTGGTCGGCATCAAGAGCCCCTTTGTGCGCACGCCCAAATACCGCGTGGCCAAGAAGGGCGAAAAGTCGCAGGCCGCCAAGTATAGGAAGCGGCTCGTTCTGGCGCCATGGATCGAGATATTTATCGGCTGCTACTTCTTTGTGGCAATTCTCTACACCTTCTCGAATCATAACTATTTCACTGCGCCATTCCTGATTCTGTTTGTCATTGGCTACTGGTATACCGGCCTGATGAGCCTGCTGCAAGGCCGCTTCGAGCGCTGGCGGACGGGCACCACCGCCAACACCGACGAGGAATCCAGCCCCAAGCCCTTCCCGGTCGGGGTATAGGTTTGCTCCCACAATCGATCATCTGGGATTCAGCGAAGGCCCTTTTAAATCGTGGGAAGCATGGAGTCGACTTCGAGGAGGCGGCGACCGTCTTTCGGGACCCCCTCTTGCTTGTTCAGCCCGATTTGGAGCATTCTCAAGTAGAGGACCGGTGGATTGCTCTCGGAAAATCAGCGCGGCAACTGCTTCTAGTGGTGGTTCACACGGAAAACGAACGGACAATTCGGCTTATCAGCGCTCGAAAGGCTGAACCCAAGGAAAGGAGACGGTATGAGCAACAATCCTAATCTGGTGGAAGATGACGACGAAATGCGCAAAGAATACGATTTTAGTCATGCAGTTCGCGGCAAATATGCGGACCGCTTCCAGCAGGATGTGGTCATGGTTACGCTTGCTCCCGACGTGGCGGCTGCCTTTCCGGATGCAGACGCGGTAAACGAGGCGCTGCGGGTATTGCTCAAAGCCGCGAAGAAGGCAGTCCGAGCGGCTTGACGGATATTTTGGGAAAGGCACATCGTGCACCGCAGTCCGAATACTTTGTCACCCTACTTATTGATTCTTTTCTTCGCTCTCTGGGTCGCGTGGATGGGCTTTATCTTCTTTTTGAACAGCATTTTGAGCGGGTGGCATGCGCTATCCAAGCGATTCCGCACACAATCTAAGTTCCTTGGAAAAAGTAAGACCGCAGGGCCTTTTTTTAACGTTTGCTTGCGGAACTGGACCGATTACAGCAGTATCATCAAGATCTCGGCCGACGAGAAAGCGCTCTATCTTTCGGCGCGTCTCTCATGCCGCATCGGCCACCCGCCGCTCTGCATTCCGTGGAAGGAAATCAAGATCGGAAAGACCAAATTCCTTTGGCAACGGTACGTGGTCCTCACGCTTGGCGAGCAGGAACGCATCCCCATGCGCATCTCCGAGCGCACGGCGGGAAAATTGGGAATCCTGGATCGTCTTCCCGCCTAAGTACCAAAAATCCCCAAGATTATTCCTTGCCGCCCTGCTCTATCGCAGAAATGCCTTAAAATTCCAAGAGATTCAGCGAATAGAATTCCAGTTCGACGCGCCTGAATACCGGCGCCTTGGGGGAGCATAGGTTCGTGAGAACCGAAGCCGAGGCGCGAGCGCATCTCTGGCGCAGTCGGGTCAAGAGGGAAGCAAGCCGGTTTTGCCGCTCGATGATAGCGGGCGAAGCGCCTGCGCCTCTTGCAAGGAGCGTTGATGTCCCACTTGGCCACGCCGCGGCGGGGGCGGTCAATCGCGTAATGCCCACTCTCGCGGAGAAACCGGCTCAGCTTGCACCCTCACAGCAGAAGCCTGCCACAGATCACCTCTTCGTAAGCAATGTCCGTTTCCTTTCGATGGCCGGCGTGGTGCTTGTCCATTGCATCACTGTGGCATTTTCGATAGCCGGATTCAGCGCATCGGAAGGGTTGGAGCGCGGATTGCGCCAGCCGGTCTCGTTCGACGTCATAGGCTTTTTTCTCATCTCCGGATTCCTGATGGAGGAGGGACTGACCAGGAGACCTCCGGCGGAGTACCTGATGAGGCGCATGCAAAGGATCTTTGCGCCGTGGCTGTTCTGGTACTTGCTGTTCTTCGCGATTCTGCTCTCAAACGACGCCCTGCACGGCCGGCTCGGGCCTCTCTCGTGGCGGGAGGAAGCTCTGTTTGCCCTTCACAGGCTTCTCTACTGCCTGTTCTCGAGCGCCTATTGGTTTGTTCCAAATCTACTGATTGCACTCTGCGTGCTTCTTGCTTGCAGGCGCTTTCTATTTGATCGTCGTTTGGGCGGCGTGCTTCTGGCACTGAGCTTGTTCTATGGCCTGTATCTCTATACGCATTGGATCCCTTTCCAGGACCATACTGAAGCCTATTCGGCTTTGTCTTCTATCTATGGTTGGGTGGTTGGGCGGCGCGGAACTTTGCCGCGACTCATGCATGGAGCACACGCATTTCCATGCCCACCCTCATTGCATTTGGAACACTGGCCGGACTGGCCGCTCTCGTGGAATCGGGGGTGCTGTTCGCGGCCGGAAACCCACGTCCCATGAACTCTCTGCGCATCTGCAACCAGGCATATTCCATTGTGTTAGTACTGGCAATATTCAAGCTGCGTAAGCCCGTTTGGCCACGAGTTGTGAATGTGCGCGTTGCAACGTTCGGAATCTATCTGACCCATATCATCGTGTTGTGGCCCTTGACATGCATAGTTAGGCGACTGATGGGCGAAGCGGTTGCCGGCCGAGCGTGGGCCGGGGCAGCGGCAACCGGGGTCTGCCTCTCGCTGGGTTTCTTTGTGGTCACTTACGGGTGCTCGTTTTCCCTGACCCGATGGCTGCTCAATCGTCCACGACTGCGCTGGATGGTTGGCGCTTCCGTGTCGGGTTGAATAAGATGCGCTCAAACGATCATTCGTTTTCACCTGGCTTGTTTGCGCGGTTCCACACCGTCGGAGCACACAGGCCAAGCATTATCGGACCGGTAATGCAAAACCCCGAGATGCGGCTTGAGTGGTGTTCCACGGATGCCTCGGTAATACCCGCTCCTGGTTGAGCTTCACTGGAAAGTGCGCAAGGCGGCGGCAGAATGGGTCACAGATCAAACTCGCGGAGTGCTAATAGTCCGAGCGGTCGTAGTTCAGGGGCAAGGGACGAGTTCGAAGTGCTCGTTATTACTTTTCACCAGTGCATTCGCGGCCGTGAACCAGTTTGCAACATTGTCGTCCAGGTTGACGATCTGAGCCACCGACTCGTTGAAGTAGCTTCCAAAGCACTTCGCAACCCAGCCATCATCGCTCACTTCGTCATGCCACCGGGCGGCATGCCAGCGTGGAGAATGATAGACGTAGTCGGGCTGAATGACACAATCCAGGGCTGACTCCCTCCGGCCGATCTGCTCGATCACGCCACGTCTGGTTTGCACGCCGTTCAGCAGTTTTGCCAGGGGCGCCGGCCGGGTGCTGGGCCCCGGCACCGAACCATAGGCAATCTTGCCCCCGCCGCGGATCATCGATGTGCGTCAGTGGGGTTGGTGTTTGCGTCCGCGCCTTGCAGGCGCATATGCAAACGATGGACAACGAGAGAAACACGGAAAACTGCTTCATTGAAAGCATGGCGGCAGCAACCTTACCCTTTCCTGCAACAGAATGGGCCCTTATTGGAGACAGCCTAAAGGAGGGCGAAAATGCGTCATGATGATTGAAATATGCGGGCAGTTGAACCGGGAATCCCACTTCCCGGCCCGCCCTGGCCCCCTCCGCTACAATGGATGGAAGCGCCTGCCGCGCCGGGAAGTGGAATTCCCGGTCCGCCAGGCGTTCGGAGCATCATGCTAACCAAGAACTTGCCCGAAGCACTTACCTTTGATGACGTGTTGCTCGTACCCGCCTATAGCGAAGTTGTACCCGTACAGGTCAGCACGCAGACCCAGTTGACCCGCGAGATTACGCTGAACACGCCACTGCTCTCCTCGGCCATGGACACAGTGACCGAGTCGCGCATGGCCATCGCCATGGCGCAGCAGGGCGGCATCGGCATTGTGCACCGTAATCTGACCATCGTCGACCAGGCCGGTGAGATCGACAAGGTGAAGCGCTCTGAGAGCGGCATGATCGTGGACCCGGTGACCATCGAGCCGGATCAGATGATCGGCGACGCGCTTGAAGTGATGCGCCGCTACAAGATCTCCGGCGTGCCGGTGACGCAAGGCAAGCGGCTGGTGGGTATTCTAACCAACCGCGATCTGCGCTTTGAGACCCGTACCGATATTCCCGTCGGCGAGGTGATGACCAAGAAAGATCTGATTACCGTTCCCGTAGGCACTACGCTGGAAGAGGCCGAACAGATCCTGCACGAGCACCGCGTGGAGAAACTGCTGGTGGTCGACGACCAGTACAATCTGAAGGGTCTGATCACGGTCAAGGACATCCAGAAGAAACTGAAATATCCCAACGCAAGCAAGGACGAACAGGGCCGGCTGCGTGTCGGCGGAGCCATCGGAGCAACTGGAGATTTCTTGGAGCGGGCGGCGGAGTTGGTGCGGGCGCGTGTGGACGTGCTGGCCATCGATTCGGCGCACGGGCACTCGTCGCGGGTGCTGGAGGCGGTGCGCGAAGTGAAAAAGCTCTTTCCCAGCGTGGGTCTGTTGGCCGGCAACGTGGCTACCTACGAGGGCGCGCTGGCCCTGATCGACGCCGGGGCCGACGCGATCAAGGTGGGCATTGGGCCGGGCTCGATCTGCACCACCCGCATGGTCACCGGCGCGGGAATGCCGCAGATTACAGCGATCTCCGAGGCGGCGCGGGCGGCCCGCGAGCACGGAATTCCGGTGATCGCCGACGGTGGCATCAAGTATTCCGGCGAAATCACCAAGGCCATTGCCGCCGGAGCAAGCTCGGTGATGATCGGCTCGCTCTTTGCCGGCGTGGACGAGAGCCCCGGCGAGACCATCCTCTACCAGGGCCGCAGCTTCAAGAGTTATCGCGGCATGGGCTCGCTGACCGCCATGAGCCAGGGCTCGGGTGAGCGCTACTTCCAAAGCACGGCCGACCTGGCCAGTGCCGAGCTGGGTACCGAAGGCGTCGTCCAGCGTGAGCGAGCCAGCGGCAACCGGCTGGCCAAGTTTGTCCCCGAGGGCATCGAGGGGCGCGTACCTTACCGCGGCCCGCTGGAGTCGATGGTCTTCCAGCTGGTCGGCGGCCTGCGCTCCGGCATGGGCTACCTGGGCTGCCACACCATCGCCGAGTTACAAGAGAATGCGCAGTTTGTGCGCATCTCAGGCGCCGGCCTGCGCGAGAGCCACGTGCACGATGTGATCATCACCCGAGAGGCACCCAACTATCATGTCGAGTAATAGTTCTTGGATTGGTCACTGACTGTTGTGACCAATTTTGTGTCCTGAGTGGGTGTAAGTCTGTGATGGTCAATACAGCTCACTGTGACCAGCTTGTGACCAAAAGGGTTTTTTGCGTTGGTCACAGGTTGGTCACATGGGCCGGGCGCGCAGCGCCCGGCCTCTCGGGCTCTTTATCTATCCCGGTCCGCGATGGGCGGCTGACCAAGCGGCCAAACTTCCCCTCCGCGACTCAGCCGGGGTCCTATCGCGGTCCGGGCTTTTTATCTATGGTTGGTCGGGCAGTTGCGCGGCCGCGGCCGCGCGGGCTTGTTTGGGCGCGCGGGCTGTCTTTGCTTTTCCGGTGTCGGCGCGCTGCATCACCCCGGCCATGAAACCGCGCGCCCAAGGTCAGGCCACGCGCTAGGATGCATCCTGGCTCGATGCGCTCGGGGCGTGGCCGAGACCCGAGGCCCCCCCGCCGGGACCGACCGAAGGGAGGCAGGCACGCACCGCGAGGACAGCGGTGGGGGGGCCGAGACAAGGCCGAAGGGGGGCATGGGGGCCGGTCGAGCTGCTCGATGCTGCGCTTGGCCTGTCCTCGCCCGGCCCCCACGTATCAGGCCGGGCCACGCTTGCTCTGACCGGCGAAGGAGCGCGCCTGCGCGACGCCGGGCAGAGCGTGGCCCCACATTGTATGGCCTCGTATACGGGCGCGCAGCGACCTTTTTATCTATAGCTTTTGACCTTCGCCGGGCAGCGCCCGGCTATGCTTTGGCTTGGTCTATCTATCAACTTCACGCGACGGCGAGGCCCGCGAAGGCGTGACCGATGAGGGAGCCGGGCGGAACTGGCGCGGGCTTTTATCTATGGCTCTTTATAGCTTGTTGCTTCCGCGCTCGATGGCTCGCTGGGCGCAGAGCGCTCTAGGCGCGCAGCGCCGTCCCTGCTTTCTGTGTCCGCGCTGTGCTGGTGGCCCTGGCGTGCGTTTTGTTCGCGCGCGTGGTACTCGGCCAGAAACTCGAATTGCTTTTGGATGATGGCGCCTGTTCGGCTCATGGCTTCCTTTCTTCGATGGCTGCGGCGAGTGTCTCGGCGTCCTGGGCCAGCGCGCGGCGCGCGCTGGCTTCGCGGAGGCGGCGCGCGATTTCGCGCGCCGCTTGCGCGAGGATCGCTCCGATGGTGGCGCTTGAGATTGCGGCCATGATGCTCATATCAGGGCTAGGCGCTCCATCGCGTTTGCCAGTTTTCGGCGGGCGTCGGGGATGAGGTAGGAAAGTTTGCGGACACTGCATCCGAGGGCCTTGGCTGTCTCTTAGTCGCGGTCGCGGTAGGCGTAGCGGTATACGAGTGCGGCTTGCTCCTGGGCGCTCAATGCTTCGAGTGCTTTTTCTGTGTCGATGCTTCGGACCTGGCGCGTGTCGAATGTGCGTTCGTCGCGGCGGCACCAGCCGCGCGCCAGCGGGCTGCGGGTTTTCGCGCGCGCTTGCGCGCTGCGCTCATAGAACCATTGGCGCAGGCGCGCCAGCGCCAGCGCTTCGTTCGTCTTCATGCCCGCGATCACTTGCAGTCTTCTTTCGGCGCCTGCTGTTTGTCGCCGTGTACGTCCTGGGCGCGCTGGCGCGCGGCTTCCTTGGCGATTGTTGGCATGTCCTGATCGTGCTTGGTGCGGTTGACCTCGGGCATTGTGCGCCGGGCGAGTTCTTTCGGGTTAGTCAGCATCGTCTTCATCTTCTCCGTTCCACAATGGTTCGTTGTCCAGCTCGTGCGCTAGTAGTTTGCATTGCGTGGCCGAGCTGTCTGGGTTGGTGAGAAAAAAAGAAGCCTCAGGGGCCGTGGCGAGTCTGGCCCCTGAGGGAATGTCCTGCAGAATTTCAAGGTCGGTGGTCACTGCCGGGAAGGATACCACCGGTTGTGGTGGCGCGCAAGCGCCACCACAATCAGTTGGGGTTACTTGGTTGGGCAGGCTGCGAGAATGCGGCTTGCGATGGCTCTGGCTTCTTCCCACATGTCGGCGGCGTCCGTGTAGGTGCAGAGGTCCCATAGTTCTGTCGCTGAATGATGCAGGATGCGCGCCAGCCGCGCCGCAGGCGCGGCCTGGCGCACCAGCGGGCCTTGCTCTTCATCGACGCCTTGCAGGCCGGGTGCGATGCGCCCGACGATAGCCGGGGTGGGCCGTCATCACGACGATGCGTTCGTTGTGCTGCATGTGCTCGAGCTCGGTTGCGTCTGTCATCCAATCGCAGAGTGCGCGGGCATTGTCTAGCAGCGTTTGTGTCGGGCGGCTGAGGGTGGTCAGCGTCACTATGTTCGAGTTACCTTTCGTGTTGCACTTCATGCTAGCTTCCTTTCTTCGTGCAGGTTCGGTTGCTTCGGTTCCAAGTCTTCGCTGGTCAGCGGTTGACCGGCGTTTCCGATGTACCACCATGTTGCGATTGGTGAGGCGTGGCCGAGCAGGCGTTGGACCTTGCGTATGTCGCGGGTATTGTCGTAGAGTTGGCGCGCCGCTGTGCGGCGCAGATCGTGCATCGACCATGCCATGCCTCGACCGGCGCTGGCGCGCTCTTGCGTGCGCTTGAGCTCCCACAGGATGGTGCAGGCTTTGACGGGCTTTCTGTTGAGGCTCACCGTTGCTATGAGCGGTTCGTCTTTGCCTGCGAATGGGCAGATCGCGGCGAGCAGCACGCGCAGGCGCTTTGTCAACGGCACGCGGTAGCGTGCTTTGTTTTTGGTGGTGCCGAAGATTTCGCCGTGGTCAAAGTCGACCTGGGCTTGTGTCAGCGTCTCGACGGCGGCGCGGCGCAAGCCCGCATCGCGGGCGAGCAGCATGGCGAGTTGCAGCCGGTTGGATGCGATGGCTAAGACGGCTTCAAACTCGTCACCCGGCACAAGCTGTTCGCGCGGCGTTGCGCGCGGCAGTTTCCGTAGCGCGGTGAGCAGGTTCGGGTTGAGGCCGTGATTGAGGATGAACAAGCGGAGCTCCCACTGTAAGGCGCGCTGGTAGGCTAGCGTTTCCGCTTGGGCAAGATCGCCAACGATGAGCGCGATGTGGGCGTGGGTAACTTGTTCCGGTTGGAGTTGCCCGCATCGTCTGACGATGGCTTCACGGAGCGGGCGGTGTCGGCAGACTTGCTGCGCGAGGCGCGCACAGCAAACCGAGCTATCGCCCGCTGTTGAGGGTTTGGAGTCATCGCCTTCTCGGCTTCTTCGGCGTGCTCCTTGGTTGGGAATGTCTTTCGGAATCGGCTTCCGTCGGCGAGTCTGACGTCAACCTGCCATGCTTTGCCGCGCTGTCTGATGGGCATTGGTCTAGCTCCTGATTTAAGATCAGTTTGTGACCAAGCAAACTATCACGTCGAGTGAGCGTTCTTCCAATCGCAGTTATTAGGAACCATTGCACTCAAGTGGCTTCTTCAACAAGAAGAAGCAACCTGCTACGACGCCAGAAAGGCTACTTGAATTGGAAGAACGCTCTAGTCGGCGCGGCCTCAAGTTCTGGCTGAGCGCCTGGCTTCCCGTTGCCGTGGGCATCGCCGTCATCATGCTGGAGTCCACGACGTGGTTTGGCTCCGACCATACCAGCCATCCGCTGCGCTGGCTCTGGGAGGCCATCTTCGGCCCTGTTCGCCATGCCCAATGGGAGAACATTCATCATCTGATTCGCAAATGCGGCCACTTCTTCGGCTACGGGTTCATCGGGCTCGCTTGGCTGCGCGCCTGGTGGATGACTTTGCCCCATTCCCACTTTCTTGAGGACACCTTCCTTGCGCTGCTGGGAACGTCCTTGGTGGCCAGCCTCGACGAATTACACCAGAGTTACTTGCCAAACCGGACAGGTACGCCATGGGATGTGCTGCTGGATTGCTGCGGAGCCCTTACACTGCAATTATTGGTCTATATCTACGTCCGTACGGCAAGGCCCAAACAACTGGCTCGGGAAGAGTAGCAACTCCAAACAAACGCGGGCGCATCCCGTGTGGAGATGCGCCCGTGCTTACCTTCTGATTGAAGGATTAGTCGGCCAGGAAAGATCCGCTCTTACGCGGCGTCTTCCTTTTCTGTGGCTTCCCTGACTTCTTCGGTCTTGGCTTCTTCCAAATGTTTTTCCAGATCGGCGCGCTTCTTGGCCTTGATGTCGTCGCGCTTCTGGCGCTTGGCATCGAGCTGCTTTTCGGCTCCAAGCAGTTCGATGAAGGCCTTTTCGCCGCCATCGCCCTTGCGGAAGCCGGTGTGGATGATGCGCAGATAGCCGCCCTGCCGGTCGTCGTAGCGCTTGGCCACGATCTCGAAGAGCCGCTCGACGGACGCATCCGTCATGAGATAGCTGAGGGCCTGACGGCGCGAATGAAGATCGCCCTTCTTGCCCAGGGTAATCATCTTTTCAACCAGCGGACGGACAGTCTTGGCCTTGGCCAACGTGGTCTCGACGCGGTCTTCCATGATGACGGACGTGGTCAGGTTGCGCAACAGGGCGCGACGGTGACTGGTGTTGCGTCCGAGCTTGTTTCCTGCATTGCGATGGCGCATGGTGTGTTACTCTCTTTCGAATTTTCTTGAGCATTCAGCTCTCAGCCTTCAGCTCTCGGTTTTCCGTGCCCAGAATTGCGGCCTAAAACGCCACGCGATCTTCATCTGGGCGGCTGTTGGCTGAAAGCTGACAGCTGCTTCTAAAAGTTCTCGGTCTCGGTGGGCAATTGCAGGTCCACCGAATCCAGCGGCTCGTCCTCGTCGTCGTAGCGGCTATAGTTGGCGGCCAGGGCGGCGGCGGGCGAAATGCTTGTCGGCCCAGGGACTGCGTTGCCTTGTTCGTCGATCTTCATGCCCAGCGAGAGGCCCATCTGAGCGAGGATCTCCTTGATCTCGTTCAGGCTCTTGCGGCCGAAGTTCTTGGTCTTGAGCATCTCGGCTTCGGTCTTCTGCACCAGCTCGCCGATCGACTGAATGTTGGCGTTCTTGAGGCAGTTGTAACTGCGGACCGACAGCTCCAGCTCTTCGACCGAGCGGTTCAAGTTGTCGTTGCGCAGCAGGGTGCGGCCTTCCTCGCCGCGTCCCTCGGTCTCGATCTCTTCCTCGAAGTTGATGAAGATGTTCATGTGGTCCTTGAGCAGCTTGGCGGCCAGGCCGACGGCGTCGGCGGGCAGCACGGCCCCGTTGGTCCACACTTCAAGGGTGAGCTTGTCATAGTCGGTAATCTGACCCAGTCGGGCGGCCTCGACGACATAGTTGACGCGGCGCACAGGCGAGTGAACCGAGTCCACGGGAATAAAGCCAATGCCCAGGTCGGCGTCGAAGTTCTTGTCTGCGGAGATGTAGCCGCGCCCGCGCTTCAGGCGCATCTCCATATCCAGTTTGCCGCCTTCGGAGAGAGTGGCAATATAGATGTTCTTGTCCAGGATCTCGACATCGCCGTCGGCCTCAATCATTCCCGAGGTGACCACGCCGGGCTGGTCGGCGCGCAGATAGAGCGCCTTGGGGCCATCGCCCGCAAGCTTGAAGGGAACCTGCTTGAGGTTGAGAATAATATCTGTTGCATCCTCGACCACGCCGCTGATGGACTGAAACTCGTGGAGCACGCCCTCGATGCGAATCGCGGTGACTGCGGCGCCCTCAATTGAACTCAGCAGGGTACGGCGCAGAGCGTTGCCGATCGTGGTACCAAAGCCGCGCTCAAATGGCTGGGCGCTGAACTTTCCAAAGATGTTGGTGAGCGTCTCGGCATCGACTGCCAGGCGCTTCGGCTTCTGAAATCCTCTCCAAAGCATATCGTTTTCTCGTTTCCCGCGCGGCTTGAACGTCGCGATGCATTTTGCGGCGGCCGTGCAAGTTCTCCTTCGGTTGAAATGCAGCTTTCAGCTATCAGCCGTCAGCTATCAGTTGGAAGACCCTCGCGGGAGTTGACTGATAGCTGAAAGCTGACGGCTGACGGCTGTTCGCTTACTTGCTGTACAGTTCGACGATCAACTGCTCGTTGATGGGCAGGTTCACGTCCTGACGTTTGGGCAGATGGAGTATACGGCCCGACATGTTTTCAAAGTTGGCCTCGAGCCACGCAGGTATGGGACTCTGGGCGGCATATTGCGAGCCCTGCTCGATGATCAGCAGCTTCTTGGCGGCGTCGCGGATCTTGATTTCGTCACCCGCGTTCACCTGGTAGGAAGGAATGTTGACCTTGCGGCCGTTGACCTCGACATGTCCATGGCGGACCACCTGGCGGGCCTGGCGGCGCGACATCGCGAAGCCCAGCCGAAAGGCCACATTGTCCAGACGGCGCTCCAGTTGCTGGATGAGCAGCTCACCGGTGACGCCGGCGGCCTTGTTGGCCTTTTCGTAGTACGCGCGGAACTGGCTTTCCAGCGTAAAGTACATGCGCTTGGCCTTCTGCTTTTCATGCAATTGCAGACCATAGCCGACGATCTTGGCCTTGCGGTCCTTGCCGTGCTGGCCGGGAGGAAAGTTGCGCTTCTCCAAAGGGCAGCGGTCGGAAGTGCATTTCGAGCCCTTCAAAAAGAGTTTGGTTGCCTCACGACGGCAGAGGCGGCATACTGCTCCGGTATAACGTGCCATTTCTTCTCCTGACTTCAGATGACGGCCGGTTTACATATCCGGAGGACATTTCGTCCCGGCCCTGGGTTAGCTTTCAGCAGTCAGCCATCAGCTTTCAGTTAGCGGCCGTACTGGGCTGACTACTGATCGCTGACGGCTGATTGCTGTTCTTACACTCTGCGCCGCTTGGGCGGACGGCAGCCGTTGTGCGGCACCGGCGTTACGTCGCGGATGGTGCGCACCTCGATGCCGGCGGCAGCCAAAGCGCGGATGGCTGACTCGCGACCCGAACCTGGACCGGAGACGCGCACATCAACCGCGCGCAGGCCGTGATCGCGCGCCATGCTGGCCGCGTTCGAGGCCGCCTGCTGCGCCGCGAAGGGCGTACCCTTGCGCGAGCCGCGGAAGCCCAGCGAACCCGAACTCTTCCAGCTCAGCGTGTTGCCTACCGGATCGGTGATGGTGACGATCGTGTTGTTGAAAGTAGCCTGCACGTGCGCAATGCCAAACGGTACATTCTTGCGCTCGCGTTTTTTGAACTTCTTGTTTTTGCCCGCCTTGCCGGCTGCAGGCTTGCCCGCGCCGGCCTTCTGCTCTGCTTTCGCCATTAGGTTTTACCCGTCGCTTTCTTCTTGCCGGCAACTGTGCCCTTGCGCGGGCCCTTGCGTGTGCGGGCGTTGGTGTGGGTGCGCTGACCGCGAACCGGCAGACCCCGCCGGTGACGGGTGCCGCGATAGCTCTGAATGTCGATCAGACGCTTGATGTGCATCTGGACGTCCTTGCGCAGGTCGCCCTCGACGTTTCCTTCGTCCTCGATCACCTGGCGGATGCGGTTAACCTCGTCTTCGCCCAGATCCTGAATCTTCTTGAAAGCGTCTACATTCGCCTTCTGCAGGATCTTGAGCGCGCGAGGATCTCCGATGCCGAAGATGTATGTGAGCGCGATTCGTGCCTGCTTGTTGCGAGGCAGATCGACGCCAGCAATACGTGCCATTGAAGATTCCTTTGCTACTTCGGTTGTGTGCCCCCGGCCTTGACCGGTTCGCACGGGTGATGCGGATTTGCCCTCCAGAGGTTCATCGCAAGCCTTGACTCAGGCTAACTAGCCTCGTACCGAGCTATCAGCCACCAGCTTTCAGCTATCAGTTCACAACACTTTTACGAGAGTGTTAATCACTGACTGCTGACGGCTGAACGCTGACCACTGTCGTGGAGCTTTCCGCGGTTTACCAGGCTCCAAACTAGCCCTGGCGCTGCTTGTGCTTTGCGTTTTCGCAGATCACCCTGACCACCCCGCGGCGCGTGATGACCTTGCACTTGACGCAAATCTTTTTAACCGATGCTCGGACTTTCATAACTGTTACTGCCCTTCCTGAAAGCTTTTAGCTGTTAGCTATCAGCTTTTAGCTCTGTTTTTGCAATTCCTTAAGTGCTTCAACGTCCAACAAACAAGCTAATAGCTAAAGGCTACTTGTAGCGGTAGACGATCCGGCCGCGATTCAGGTCGTAGGGACTCAACTCCACGGCCACGCGGTCGCCGGGCAGGATGCGGATGAAGTTCTTGCGCATCCTTCCCGAGACATGGGTCAGAGCCTCGTGATTATTCTCGAGTTTGACCTTGAACATGGCGTTGGGCAGCGTGTCAGTAACCACCGCCATTACCTCAATCATGTCTTCCTTCGACAAATTGCATCCACTTCCGCCGGCGCGCTTGACGCGCCCTCCGGCCTGTTAGACCGAGCGTGCTACTCGGTTAAGATTCTCGCTCCGGTAGCGGTCACCGCCACCGAGTGCTCAAAATGAGCGCTCATGCTTCCATCCACGGTGACTGCCGTCCAGCCGTCGCCCAGTACCACGACGTCCGCTTTGCCCGCATTCACCATGGGCTCGATGGCGATCACCATGCCGGTGCGCAATTTCATGCCCCGGCCCGCTACGCCAAAGTTCGGCACCTGCGGATCTTCGTGCATGTGGACCCCGATGCCGTGGCCCACAAAATCCCGTACCACCGAGAACCCCTCGGCCTCAACAACCTTCTGTACAGCAAAACCCACATCACCCAGGGTTGCGCCGGGCCGAACCACTTCAATCGCCGCGTGCAGAGACGCCTCGGTGACCTTCAACAGCCGCGCAGTCTCGGGGTCGATCTTCTCGCCCACTGGCACGGTGATGGCCGCGTCACCAAAGTAGCCGTCAACCACCGCACCAAAATCGAGCGAAACGATGTCCCCTTCTTTCAGAACCCGCTTGGGCGACGGAATGCCATGCACCACTTCGCTGTTCACCGAGGTGCAAAGCACACAGGGATAGCCATGGTAGCCCTTGAAGGCGGCCTTGACTCCCAATTCAGCCAGCCGTGCTTCCGCAGTCTTTTCGAGATCCAAGGTAGTGGCGCCCGGTTTCACCCGACTGCGCACCAATTCGAGCACTTCGCGAACCACCTGGCCCGCGCGGCGCATCTTCTCAATCTCCTTGGACGACTTCAGTACAACCGCCACTGGACCAGCTTTCAGCCATCAGCTAACAGCCAACAGTTTTCCGTTGCCACCAGGACTCGACTGACAACTGTTAGCTGACCGCCGTTAGCTGCCAGCTATCGTTTCTCACACACAAACGCGCCGTTCGGCTGCGCTACTGGCGCAACCGCTCGACGGCGGTAACAATTCCGGCCGCAATCTCTTGAATCGGCCGGTCTCCATCCACTTCTGCAAAACGTCCCAAGGCCCGGTAGTGCTCGACAACCGGCGCGGTTAAAGCCTCGTAAGCGCGCATGCGCTCCTCGAAGACCTTTTCCGTGTCGTCGGCTCGCTGGACCAGCCCGGCGCCGTCCAAGTCGCAAATGCCATCTGTCACAGGAGGCTTGAAACTGACGTTATAAATGGTCTGGCAGACCGGGCAACTTCTGCGTCCGGTGATACGGCGCAGAAGTTGATTATATTCCACCTTGATACTGACGGCAACCACGGGCAATCCCTGCGCCTGGGCAGCCAGGCGGCCATCGAGCCATCCTGCCTGTACCAGCGTGCGCGGAAAACCGTCCAGAATGTAGCCTTTGGCGGTATCGGGCTGCTGCAAACGCACCGCGACCATCTCGTTGACCAGCGAATCGGGGACCAGTTCGCCGCGCCCCATGATCTCCTTGGCCGTCCGGCCCAGCTTGGTGCCCTGGGCCACATTGGCGCGCAACAGGTCGCCGGTGGAGATCTGCGGAATCCCCCACACCTTGATCAGTTCCTTGGCCTGGGTGCCTTTACCCACGCCCGGCGCACCTAACAAAAGAATCGGGCCGGGAGCGGTCTTTTGACCCGCCGCTCGGCCCTGTCCGACTTCTACTTCAGATGAAGACATTACCAGGTTTTCCTTCCGCGAATGCGACCGGAACGCGGGGAAAAGCCGTCATAGTGCCGCATGATCAGCTGCGATTCGATCTGGTTGACAGTATCCATGGCTACACCCACCACGATCAGCAGCGAGGTGCCGCCAAAGTAGAAATTGACCCCCAAACCGTGTGTCACCCAATTCGGCATACTCTCGAAGACCCGCCCGATGAGCCAAATCTTGTCAAAGCGGATGCCGGAGATCAGGAAGGTTGGCACCAGCGAAATGATGATCAGATACAAGGCGCCAACCAGCGTGATGCGGGTGAGGATGTCGTTGATGAAATCCGATGTCCGCTTGCCGGGGCGAATTCCAGGAATGAACGATCCCGACTTGCGGAAGTTGTCGGCAATGTCGTCCGGCTTCATCACGATGGAGATATAGAAGTAGGCGAAGAAGATGATCGCCATGATGTACAGAGCTTCATACCACGGGTAGCCGGGGGTCAGCGCATCGAAAATCGGCAGCCAGAAGCGGCTGTTCTGGATGAACTCGGTCTGCCGGAGCATCAGCGGAGCCGAAAGAATGGAAGCTGCAAAGATGACCGGCATGACGCCGCCGGAGTTGACCTTGAGAGGCAAGTGGCTGGATTGGCCGCCCATCATCCGCCGGCCGACGATGCGCCGCGCGCTCTGAATGGGGATGCGCCGCTCGCTCCGCTCGACAAAGACGATGAAGGCCACCACCGCCGCCATGCCCGCCACCAGCAGAAGGATCGCAATGATGGTGAACGAGCCCCACTGATTCGTCTGGACTTTTTGGATGAGGTCGATGACGCCGCGGGGCAGGCCGGCGATAATTCCCGTAAAGATCAGCAGACTCATGCCGTTGCCAATCCCTCGTTCGGTAATCTGCTCGCCCAGCCACATGATGAAAGCCGTGCCGGTGGTTAGCGTGAGGACCGTCATCAGGATGAATCCGGGGCCCGGATTGAGCACCATGCCGCCCCTTTGCAGCATGAACGCGATGCCGATCGACTGCACCGCGGCCAGAATCACGGTCATGTAGCGGGTCCATTGCGTGATTTTGCGCCGGCCCAGCTCGCCTTCCTTTTGAATGCGCGCCAGAGGCTCATAGACCACCGTGAGCAATTGAAAGATGATCGAGGCTGTGATGTAGGGCATGATGCCCAGGGCGAAGACCGTCATACGGCGCAGGTTGCCCCCGCCGAAGAGGTTCATCAGACCCAGAGCGGAGCCGCCCTGCTGATCGAACATCTGCGCCAGCTTCCCGGTGTCGATGCCCGGCGTCGGAATCCAGGCGCCCAGACGGTAGACGGCCAGAATGCCGAGCATGAAGAGCACCCGCTTGCGCAGGTCGGGAATCCGGAAGATATTGGCGAACTTCTCAAACATTTCAGCCATGATTGGTTATCCGCTTCAGGGCGTTTTCCGCCTTCGAATCTCTGTCTCTGACCATCTTATCCGCGCTAAGCCTTTGGCGTCGCGCCTTTTGCCTTCAACTTACCCACTTGAGGAGCGGTCTCTCCACCCAGGACCACTACCTTGCCGCCGGCCGCTTCGATCTTTGCGACCGCGGACTTGGAAAACTTGTGCGCTTGGATGGTAAGAGCCTGTGTCAATTCGCCGGAGCCGAGGATCTTGATCAGCGCCTTCTTGCTCGAGGACAGTCCCAGCTTCTTATAGTCATCCTGGCCGATCTCGGTGATTGCCTTGCCCTCGATCTGCTCCACGAGCCGGTCAAGATTCACCACGGTGTACTCAGTGCGGAAGATGTTGGTGAAGCCGCGCTTGGGCAACCGGCGATGCAGCGGCATCTGGCCGCCTTCAAAACCGCGCATCAGATGCGAACCGGTGCGCGATCCCTGGCCCTTGTGGCCGCGGGTCGAGGTCTTGCCCATGCCGGATCCCATACCGCGACCGACACGCTTGCGCCCAGTGTTTGCTTTCCTCGGCGCGCGTAGATTCGATAGATTTCTTGGTGCCATAATTCCCTCGCTGTAGCGCCGGACAGGTTTTGGTTTCCTGCCGACTCGCGTAAAAGCAGCTCTTAGCTGTTAGCTTTTAGCCGCTTGCGCCAATCCGATAGACTTGGCAAGATCAAGAACAGCTAAGAGCTAAAGGCTAATAGCTAACAGCTAGTTCTCAAGTATGCGGACCAGATGCGGAATGGCCTTGACCATGCCGCGCACCGATTCGTTGTCCACGCGCTCGACGATCTGGTTAAGTCGCGTAAAGCCCAGCCCTTTGACCACCAACCGGTGCTTTAGGGGCGTGGAGTTCTTAGAGCGGTAGTATTCAATGCGAATCATCTTGGTATCAGCCATGGCTTAGAGCTCCTCCACGGACTTGCCGCGCATGTTGGCCACTTCAGCCCGATCGCGCAACTGAATCAATGCGTCAAACGTAGCCTTGACGACGTTGTGCGGATTGGGCGAACCCAGGCTCTTGGTCAGCACGTTCTGCACTCCGGCCGAGGTCATCACCGCGCGCACCGCGCCGCCGGCGATCACACCAGTGCCTTCCGGAGCCGGCTTCAGCAGCACTTGTCCCGCGCCATAGCGGCCCAGAACCAGATGCGGAATTGAAGTTTCGGTCAGGTTGACCCGGACCAGGTTCTTCTTGGCCGCCTCGATCCCCTTGCGAATCGCCTGGGGGACTTCCTTGGCCTTGCCCGAACCGTGGCCTACCACGCCCGCCAGCGCGTCGCCCACCACAACCAGCGCGGCGAAGGACATATTCTTGCCGCCCTTGACCACCTTGGTCACGCGGTTGATTGAGACCACCTGATCCTTCAGGTTGTACTGGTTGGCATCGAGTTTCTTCTTCAAGATCGTCATTGCTCTCTCGTCTCTTTTTGAGCCTTTAGCTTTTAGCTATTAGCTCTTAGCCTTTTCCTACTCGTATCGAGCGCTTCGACTTACCGCGAACAAGCTAATAGCTAAAAGCTAGAAGCTAATAGCCGCTCTTAGAACTCCAGCCCCGCCTCGCGGGCAGCGTCGGCCAATGCCTTGATGCGCCCGTGATAGAGGTAGCCACCGCGATCGAAGACCACCTTCTTGATGCCCTTCGCGACAGCCAGCTCAGCCACTGCCTTGCCTATTTCCTTGGCTGCCGCGATGTTGCCGCCGGTCTTTGCCTTGATTGAGGACGCCGAAACCAGCGTCTCGCCCTTCTGATCGTCGATTACCTGAGCGTAGATGTGGTTCAGCGAGCGGTAGACATTCAGCCGCGGCCGCTCTCCGGTGCCGGCGAGCTTGCGGCGAATGCGATCGTGAATGCGCTGGCGGATTGCGTTTCTCTTGGTCTGCGTAATCATGGTCTCTCGTTCCTATCAGCGGAGCCGCCCTGCGGCCCCGTTCGGTTGAATTTCAGCTATCAGTTTTCAGCCTTCAGCGGTCAGTTAAATCGAATCTCCACGCAACTGACTGCTGATCGCTGACGGCTGGCGGCTGTCTTTACTTCGCGCCCGTCTTGCCGGCCTTCTTCTTCAGTTTCTCGTCCGAGTAGCGTACGCCCTTGTTCTTGTAAGGATCGGGCTTGCGCAGCGAACGCATGTCGGCAGCCACCTGGCCTACCTTCTGCCGGTCGATGCCGGAGATGGTCAGGTGCAACTGCTTCGGGTCGATCGCTACTTCAATACCCGTTGGCAGCGGAACCTCGATCTGGTGCGAATAGCCCAGCGTAAAGACCACCGTACCTTTGCCCTTCAACTCGGCGCGATAGCCGATTCCCACAATATCCAGTTCTCGCTTCCAGCCCGTGGTCACGCCCACAACCGCGTTTGAAACCAGCGCCCGCGTCAGCCCGTGCATGGCGGCCTGCTTGTCGTTCTCGCGGTTGACGTGCAGCACGCCGTCTTTGGTTTCCAGAGTGATGCCCGGCGCGATCAGCGCCGAGACCTTGCCCTTGGGCCCCTCGACCACAACCGTGTTGCCCTCGACCTTGTACTTGACGCCCGCGGGCAGCGGGATGAGCTTCTTTCCAATACGCGACATTGAATCAATCCTTCATCTGGCTTGCGAGTCCCGAAAAGCAGCTAACAGCTATCAGCTTTCAGCCATCAGCTGATAACTCAGCGTGCCTATCGTTCCACTGCAGCCCATAAACAGCTTCCAGCACGAGGCCGTGAGCTGAAAGCTGACGGCTGATGGCTGATGGCTGACTGCTGCGTTACCACACTTCGCAGAGCAATTCGCCGCCCACGCCTTCACGGCGAGCCTGGCGGCCGGTCATTACACCCTTGGGCGTGGTGAGGATGCAAATGCCAAGCCCGCCTTGGACGCGCTTGATCTCATCGTGGCCGATGTAGACACGGCAGCCGGGACGCGAGATGCGCGCCAGATCACGAATGGCCGCTTCCGTGCCCCCGTATTTCAGGTACACGCGGAGGATGAGCTTGCCTTCCTCTTCCTGGGTCTTGAAGTTCGAGATGTAGCCCTCCTCCTTTAGGATGCGGGCGATCTCGGCCTTCAGCTTCGAAGCCGGAACATCCAGCTTCTGATGACGCGCCCGGATTGCGTTCCGGATGCGCGCCAGAAAATCGGCTACTGGGTCGGTCAAACTCATTCCTTCTCCTTCATTCCCCGTTCGCTCCCGGTTCTGTTAGTACCAGGAGAACCAGCGGAAATGCGTAATACAGTGATCAGCCTTCAGCTATCAGCTTTCAGCCCTTCAGTTCCTTTG
>Ga0302319_10003040_pt1 | contig 35495 bp, 26 predicted proteins | sample Bog_T0_2_FD_203319 | JGI IMG/M metagenome (GOLD analysis project Ga0302319, IMG submission 203319) | Peat permafrost microbial communities from Stordalen Mire near Abisko, Sweden - Bog_T0_2 | ecosystem: Environmental > Terrestrial > Soil > Wetlands > Peat | place: Sweden: Abisko, Stordalen Mire...
TGGAGATATCGCCATCGGGCAGCAGCTTGATGTAGTCGTAGAGCTTGCGTGCGGGGATGGTGCAGGAGCCGGGCTTTTTGACTTTGACGGCGGCGCTGGTGCGGATGGCCTGGTCGAGATCGGTGGCGGTGATGGTGAGGCGATCGCCATCGGCTTCAATGAGGAAGTTGGACAGAATGGGAATGGTGGTCTTGCGCTCGACCACGCTTTGCGTCGCGGTGAGTTCCTTGACCAGTTCCTGGCGGCTAACGGTAATTTCCATCGCTGACCCCTGTACTGCTGGCTTCTCCACTTCTGTTTCGACGATCGGCATAGACGCACCCTCAGCGCGAGAAACAGAATCCGGCGCTGGCCACACAATACAACAAGATTGCGGCTGAGCGGAAGGGCGAGTCTCGCGTTCTTATTTGATTGTATTCATCTTCTGGTCTGCTGTGGGGGTGGAAAAGGTGTCTGATTTCTGAATTCCGAGGCCTCGACTTGCGAACGGGATGGGATGGTTTGGGCGGATCGGGAATGGATTTTGGGTAGAGGGGCGGCGACGCGGCGGTGAGGTTGAAGTTGGAACCGGGTGTGGGCGCGGGGCGGGGGGTGGAAAAGGGTAGGTAGATAAAAGAAAAGCTAGTAACACCCGTAGTTGTGGCAGGAAAAGTGGAAAACCTTCCGATGAGATTGAAGCGTAGGGATTTGAGGGGATGGCGGGTTTTCTAAAACAGGGCTGTGCAATTGAGGATGATTGGATAAGTGGACGGAAGGCAGTTGAAAGAGACCCCAGTTTCCCACGTCTCCCACAGGGTGCTTGTAAACCCCTGTGCAAAGTTGGATCATTGTGTGAAAAGCGAGTCCAAAGGCGCGTGGGCCAAGGGTTTTGAGCGGCCGTGGGTTGCACAGGGAGGGCGGGATCGAGCTTATTTGGCCGAGGGCGGAACGAGGCGGCAAAGCTTCCCATTCCAGCACAGCGGTTGGGTGGGGGGTGCGCATGGACACGTGGATTGTTCTGGATTTCTCCTAAACTTTTAAACAAGAACCTTGAACTTTCAATGAAGAAGTTTGAGCGAAGAAGGAGCTGTGGCGATGAGCATCGATATTGGACGCCTGGAAGACCAGCTCCTGAATATGTCGGCGGAGGGTGCGCCGGGCAGGGAGTTTTGCGAGGCGATATCGGAGTTGGCGGGGACAGGGCGCTTTGAACAGTTGCGCGATGTGTTGCCGGGGATTGTGTACGACGAGCTTTGGGCGCGCTACCGGCAAGATCCTGCGGCATTTGTGGCGGGCTGGCGGAAGATGGCTCAGGAGATGCGGCAGGGGTTTATTCAGCATGCTCGACAACGGTTGACGTCGCTGACGCGTTTGCAGCAGGCGAACGAGGTCGCGGCGACTCCGGCGTGGCAGGAGATTCAGCGGGCGCTGGACGGGCAGCAGAATGACCTGCTTCGTGCGGCGATTGCGATTGAGCTGCTGGAGATGGTGGAGCCGGCGCTGTTTCGAGCGACGCAACTGCGGGAGTGCGTGGTTGCCTCGGCGAGTTCAGAGGATGCGGACCGCTATCTGGATGAGGCTACGCGGTGCTATTTCTATGGCCTGTTTACGGCGTGTGCGGTGATGTGCCGGTCAGTGCTGGAAGAGGCGATCAAGCAGAAGCTGCCCGCGGCCTTGACCAGGCTTGTGCGTACGCGTTACCGGAATACGGCGACGCTGGGCAACCTGCTGCACGAGGTGAATAACAACCTGCAGATGACTGGGATTGACGGGGATTTTCCGCGGATCGCCAACCAGGTGAATGACGCGGGAAAGAAGGCGGTGCACCAGGGGTTGCTTTCAGAGGATGAGGCGCGGCTGTGCCTGCAAAATGCGCGGCAGGCGCTGGAATTGCTGCTGCGCGGGTGAGTGCGCCGCATGGCCGGCTGCCGATTCCGGGATGCGGCCTTCTATACTGGAATGTCCATGTCTTACGCAGCAGCTCTCGATCAACTCAATGCGATGGTTCCCGAGCTCTACCAGAGCGGCGGGCAGCCTCGGCGCAAGTTCTCCCTTGAGGAGATACGGGTGCTGCTGGCTGGGTTGGGCGATCCGCATCGGCGGTTCCCCTCGGTTCTGATTGCCGGGACCAACGGCAAGGGCTCGACAGCGGCGACGCTGGCTTCGATTTTGGCAGCAAGCGGGGTGCGCACTGGGCTTTATACCTCTCCGCATCTGGCGCGGGTGAACGAACGCATCCGGCTCGACCGGGTGGAGATTGAAGACGATGCCTTTGCCGCGCTCTATTTTCGGGTTCACGATACGGCGCAGCAACTGCTGCTGGAAGGGCAGCTTCCGCAGCTTCCCAGCTTTTTTGAGGTGCTGACCGCGCAGGCTTTGCTCTACTTTGCTGAGGCGGGGGTGGAGATTGCCGTTCTGGAAGTAGGGATGGGCGGGCGGCTGGACGCTACGAATATTGTGGACCCGCTGGTATCGGTGGTGTCGGACATCTCGCTCGACCATACGGAGTGGCTGGGGTCAACCATTGGGGCCATCACGCGCGAGAAAGCGGGGATTCTGCGTCGCAATGGGGTTTTGGTGACCTTGCCGCAGCATCCGGAAGCGAACCAGGTATTGGGCGAAGTGGCTTTAGAGCTGGGCATACGGGGAGTGAGCGCTGCCGAGTATATGCCGGGAATTGGAGCGGGAAGCGGCGGGCCTTACACGGTTGAGGCTCTCGGAGAATCGGTAGTGGTGGATTCACCGCTGGTGGGCGCGCACCAGCATCGCAACCTGGCCCTGGCGATGGCCGCGGCTGTGGAGTTGGGCACGCATCACGGATTCCCGATTACGCCGGGAGCATTGGAAGACGGCATTCGGGAGACGCGTTGGCCGGCACGGCTGGAGCGCATTCAGGCTGGTGGGCGGGAGTGGATTCTGGATGTGGCGCACAATCCCGCCGGGGCTTGGGCTTTGCGCGCCGGGTTGAGTGCCGTTTTGGCGGACGAGACGAAGCCGCGGATTCTTATTTTCAGCTGCTTACGCGACAAACCGATCGCGGAGATGGCACAGATTCTGTTTCCGCTCTTCGATGAGGTGATTGTTGCGCCCATTCATTCTTCGCGTGCGGCTGATCCCAGGGAGCTGCTGGCGGCGGCGATGGCTACGGGGACTGCGGGAATGGAGGCTGAATCTGTGAGCCAGGCGTTGCAGATGGCGGCGAGGGAAGCAAAGGGCGGAACGATTGTGGTTTCAGGGTCGGTTTACCTGGTGGGTGAGGCGCGGTCGCTGCTGCTGCTGCCTGGCGGATTTATGGAGGATGGTGTGACTCAATGAGTACACGTCCCAATCCATTGCCGCGGCTGCATCGCTGGCGTACCAACGTGTTGCACATCCCATTGATGACGCTTGCGACAATTGTGTGCGGCACCATTTCGCTGCTGGTCTCGCTGGTGGACAAGTATGGGCGGGCGCAACACCGAATCGCACGGTTCTGGGCACGCAGCGCAATATTTTTCGCTGGATGTTCGCTTAAGGTGTGTGGAGTAGAGAACCTCACCAGGCATCCTGTGGCTGTATATGCTTCAAATCACACATCTTATATGGATACGCCGGTCATTTTCGGTGCGCTGCCCTTCCAGTTTCGCATTTTAGCGAAGAAGGAATTGTGGCCTATCGCATTCATTGGATGGTACTTAGATCGATCTGGACAGATCCCGATCGACACTCGGAACCCGCGGGCTACGCTCTCAAGCCTGGGGATGGGCGTGAAGGCTTTGCGGTCCGGGATGCCCCTGTTTGTGTTTCCTGAGGGTGGCCGGACCCCGAATGGGGAGTTGCAGAACTTTCTTTCGGGGGCGGCGTATTTGGCGATCAGGGCGCAGGTGCCACTGGTGCCGATTGCGCTGAGCGGGGTGTACGACCTGCTGCCGATTCATACGCGACACCTGTTTCCAGGCGAGCTGCGGCTGACCGCCGGTGAGGCGATTGACACCACTGGAATGACGGTTCGGCAGACCGAAGAGCTGACAGAAAGGCTGAAGGCCGCGATTCAAGCTTTGTCAGGACAGGCGGTGGCAGCGTGCACCGAGACGGAAGTTTCGCTCGCTTAACGCGGATTGTTGCGTGAGCAGGTGCTTGTGGTTGAGATGGGACTTCCGCATTGCATTGCTGGGGCTTACACTGTTTTCTGCATGTCAGTCCATATTGCCATCCCCGAGCCCACCAGCAGCGATTCCGCATATAATCAGCGATCCTTGCCGCCGTATCTAGCCGCCCTTCACTCGGCTGGGGTCACCGCTGTTCTTGTACCCCTGCATGAGCGTCAGGACCGCGTAGCCCGCTTGCTGCTGGGGGTGCAGGGAATCCTGCTGCCTGGGAGCGGTTTTGACGTTGATCCGGAGCGCTATGGCGAGGAGAGGATTGCCGAATGTGGGGAGGCTGACCCTGGTCGAACCGCGGTTGACGAGTTGCTGCTTCAGGATGCCTTCAACCTGCATAAGCCGATTCTGGCTATCTGCCACGGGGCGCAGACGCTGAATGTCTGGTGCAATGGGACGCTGGTGCAGGACCTTCGAACGTCGGTGAATCACAGCCCGGGGCGGAGCGTTGTGGAGGCGCATCCGGCTCGGATTACGGCTGGTTCGCGGCTGGCGCGGCTTTTGGCGCCGGGTGCGCGGCTTGAGTCGCAAGTGAACTCCAGCCACCACCAGGCAGTGAAGAAGGTTGGCGACAATCTGCTGGTGAGCGCTATTTCTCCGGAAGACGATGTGATTGAGGCGGTTGAGTTGGATTCCGCGTCGCACTTTGTGGTTGGGGTCCAGTGGCATCCAGAGCGGACATACACGCAGAGTGCATTTTCGCGGGCAATCTTCTCAGCGTTTGCGCAGGCAGCGACAGTGTGGCAGCCGCGTGCGATTGAGGTTTCGGTGGGGCCGGCATGAGCGCGGACCCCATGGCCTGCGCATGGGTGGGGGATACTCAAGGTTGCGGCCGTGGGTGATAGTTCCGAGGCAATTGGTGTGCGGCTGAAGGAGAAACTGGCCGATGCGGGGCTGGATCGCCTGGATTCGGCTGTTGCGACGCGTTTCGGGGACTATTGCACGCTGCTTTTGCGGTGGAATGCGCGAACAAACCTAACAGCGGTGCGGGACGAGGACGGGATTCTTGCGCGCCATTTTGTTGAGTCGATTGCCTGTGCGCGGGCTTTACCGCCGGGAATTGCCTCCCTGCTCGATTTCGGCTCCGGCGCGGGGTTCCCTGGGATTCCGATCGCACTTTGCAGGCCAGAGATTGCGGTGACGCTTGCGGAGTCGCAGGGAAAGAAGGCTGCGTTTCTTCGGGAAGCGGTGCGCACTCTTGGTTTGTCCTCGATGGTTCACTCCGGGCGGGCGGAAACGCTGGCTACGCGGTTCGATTGCGTGACATTGCGAGCGGTGGACCGGATGGGCGAGGCGGCGAGAACTGCTTCGGGGCTTATATCCCCTGGCGGGTTCCTGGTTTTGTTGACTACGGAAGCTGAGTTGGAGGAGTTGAAATCCTCATTGGGGGCGCAATTGACCTGGGGTGATCCGCGGCAGCTTGAGGGGAGCCGGCGGGGCGTGGTCGCTGTTGCGCGGGTTGGCAACGCCGGTTGAGGCTCAATTCTCGAGTTTGATGGTGGCGAGTTTCTGGATTGCCGCGAGGTCCATTTCTTTTCTCACGATAAGGCGAACGCCGGTTCCTTCGGCGTAGCGAGGCGCCTCGTCGATAGCTTGTGTGATCGGCTTAGGGAGATTGGCTTCATGGGCCGCAGTCACGGCTCTTGTACCGAGGACGAAGGAAGCGCGGAAGCAGCCTTCGCAGGGGCCCAGGTAGATAATCGTCCGCTTCTTTAATTTGAGACGGAGTGCCCAGCCATATTTAGGGGAGATTGAACTCCACTCCTGTTCGTTGACGTTTTTCTCGGTTGCCAGCCAATGGATGAGTTCCTGCCAGAGGGGCGCAGTCGGTCCGAGGGCTGAGGCGATTTCTGTGGCGGATGGCTGCTTGGCGCAGCCGATGAAGGCGTTTGGAGGTTCCATAATTCCCCTTATTAAGATAACCGGTGAATTGTAAGCGCGATTTCGTGAGTTGGCGGTGATTCGATGGGAATTCTGGGAGGGGTGTGAGGCGCTTAGATGTTCCACGTGGAACAATTCTGGAAGGACTCTTGAATGGGAATGTTCCACGTGGAACAAATCAGGCCTCCATTCAAATCTGGGTCGGCTTCAACACGGGAGAGCGGTTAAAAAACAATTGATTCTGCGAGTAAAACCACAGACGTTTTCCACCGATCGCTAGTTTTGGCTGCTCTGCTGTGGCCGGAGCAGACGTCCTGGGCAAGCCCTTTCTCCTCAGTTGCTTCCATGTCATGCGGCTGACGGGGCTCTGGGCGCTTTCCACAGGTTGGGCCCGTTCTCCACAACGCAAGTCGCTACCCTGATTGCATGCTTCCCTATACCCTTGTCTTCCATGGGTAAGATTCTCGGCGTTGTGAACCAAAAGGGCGGAGTCGGCAAAACTACCACGGCGATCAACCTTGCCGCCTGCCTCGCAATCGAAGGCCTCAAAGTCCTGCTCGTCGACTGCGATCCCCAGGCGAACGCCTCTTCTGGGCTCGGTCTCCATCGCGACGATAACCGGCACTCTATTTATGACGTGCTTGTCGGGGATTCCCCGGCTGACCAGGTTATTCTGCCGACTGAAATCGGAAACCTGTGGCTGCTGCCGGGTTCCAAGAACCTGACGGGAGCCAATATCGAACTGGCCGGCGCTACCGACCGCGCACTGCGGCTGCGGCAGGCTTTGGCCCCGGTGCAGCCGCGCTTCGACCTGGTTATTCTGGATTGCCCGCCGGCGCTGGATCTGCTGACTCTTAATGTGCTTGGCGCGGCGGATACGTTGATCGTCCCGATGCAGGCCGAGTACTTTGCCCTGGAAGGCATTACCGAACTGATTTCAACTCTGGAGCGGGTGCGTGCTTCTGTGAATCCTGATGTCACGATTGAGGGCGTGCTGCTGACCATGTATGACGATCGCACCAATCTGGCGCAGCAGGTGACGGATACGCTTCGGGAATACTTCCGCGACCGCCTGTTCCGGACCGTGATTCCGCGGAATGTGCGCCTGGCAGAGGCACCGAGCCACGGCAAGCCGGTGGCGCTTTACGACCCGCGATCGCGCGGAACGGAAGCCTATTTCGAACTGGCGGGAGAGTACCTGGCGCGGAATAACATCGAAAGCCCACGGAGTTTGGAGCGCAAAGCGGCTGCGCTGGCTGCGCCACCCGCGCCGCCCAAGACGGGCCACAAGGTGCGCTTTTGGCCCTACTCCTGACCGAGCGCAAAGGCGCCGGTTCGCAGGAATTCCGCAATTCAAGATTTGTACCCCGTCGCTGGGTTTCCGGCTGACTTTGATGCAAGCTCCCGGGATGTTTCGGGATTAAAGGACTTTGAGCCATGACATTCGCTCCACTTGATAGCAAACGACGTGCACTGGGCAAAGGCCTGGACTCACTGCTGCCGCGTGTGCAGGCTCCGGTAGCCGCGCCGGCCGATGCGGAAGGCGGCAAGCCCCGCGAGATTCCGCTGGATCAGATTGACCGCAACCCGTTCCAAACGCGCACGCAAGTCAACGAGGAGCAGTTGACGGAACTTGCTGCTTCGATTGTGGCCAACGGGGTGGTGCAACCGATCCTGGTGCGGCCGTTGGCTTCGGGGCGATTCCAGTTGATTGCCGGCGAGCGGCGCTGGCGGGCTTCGCACCTGGCGGGAAAGACGACCATCCCGGCAATTCTGCGGCAGGTGAGCGACGAGCAGGCGATGGAGATCACCATTGTCGAGAACCTGCAGCGCGCCGACCTGAACCCGATGGAGCAGGCACGGGCTTTTGAGCGGCTTTCTCGCGAGTTCCACATGACCCAGGAGCAGATGGCGACGCGCACCGGGAAGGATCGTGCATCGGTGGCGAATTTCCTCCGCCTGCTGCGTTTGCCGGGAACAGTGCAGGCCAAAGTGGAGTCGGGGGATTTGAGCTTTGGGCACGCACGCACACTGCTGGCGTTTGAGCATGCGGAGGACATCGAAAAAGCAGCGCAGCGTGTGATTGGACTTTCGCTATCTGTTCGCCAGACAGAGACGTATGTGCAAGGGTTGCTGCATCCAGAGAATGCGAAGAAGAAGGAACCGAAGCCGGAGCCGCCGGTTGATCCCAATGTGCGGGCTGTGCAGGAACGGCTGCAGCGCTCCCTGGGGCTGAAGGTCAGCATCGAAGACCATAGAGGCCGGGGCAGAGTGATTATTGAGTACGGGAAGCTGGAGGATTTTGATGCGCTGCTGGAGCAATTGGCGGGGGAGTAGGCGAGACTGCTGCCGAGTGGGACGGTTCCGAGGGCAAATCCGACAGTTTCTCAGGGAATGGGCCGCGTGGAGCCGGCGAAGAGGAAACCCCATGAGGTGTCGAGGTAGAGCCAGCGCTGGGTGCTGAACCAGCTTGTGGGCAGGCTGGGGACGTGGAGCAGGGTGTGGCCGCCCATGCACATCATCTCGGTGCCGTTCCAGTCGAGGAAGGTTCGGGAGGCCTGGCCGACCTGGGCGGGATGGGCAACGCAGCGAAGGCAGACCGGGCAGCGCTGGCGCTGATCTTTGAGCACCCAGCCCATGCCGAAGAGGCACAGGGCAAAGCCGCAGGCGAGCTGAATGTAGACGGCGGATTCGCGGCTGACCCAGGTGCAGCCGTAGGCGAGGTCGAGCGCGACGAAGTACACAATCGGCAACAGCAGCGCGGCTTTCGCGGCGAGAAAGCTCCAGCGCAGTAGCTTTGTGGACCACGGGGTCTGTTGCGGGTTGATGCTGTATTCGCCCAGCGAAACCGACGTGATGGCGGGCAGGGCGAGCACCGCGAGCAGAAGTCCGAAGAGATAAATGCTCATGGGCGAAGGCTGGCATTCTTCAATGGCGACGCCGAGCAGCTCGTCCTCAGTATTGTCGGGGCCAAGGGCGGCGATACTGACGAAGGAGCCCCATAGTTGCGCGCTGCCGGCGGCGGTGAGATGGGCAACAACGTAACCGGGGCCTGTTGCATGCTCCGCTGCATCAGGGTCAACGAGCCAGGCGTCGACGCGGCCGGGCAGACCGATAGAGCCATCGGGTGCAACGGCGGCGATTTTGGCCGACCGCTGGCCAAGGCGCACTTCGGTTCCGACGACATGCGGGTCGGCGCCGAAGTCGTTCTTCCAGAGACTCTCGCTCAAAATCAGTCTCGGCTCAGCGCCTGAGGAGGCCTGAGCCCTGTCGGCAAACCAGAGCGGCAAACCAAGCAAGGTGAACAGGTTAGGGCTTGTCTGCGCGACGGCCCAAGTGGCTTTTCTCTTCAACAGGCCGGCTAGCAGCTCTGGATCCACGGACTGCCGGCGGACCTGGTAGAAGGCGAGCGCGTCGAAATACATCTGACGACGGCCTTGCCATGCGCGGAACTCGCTGGGCGAGATGGTGGGGACTGCATCGTTATTGGAGCCCTGGCCTTCAATCACAACGAGGTTGGGGTTTAACTTGCGGGGCCAGAGGTTGCGCTCGGCGCGAATGCCGGGGAGCAGCAGCGCGACGGTGTAGGCAAGGGCAAGAATGGCGGCCATGGTCAGGAGGCAAAGTCGGGGAGTGCCGCGCAGGCCCGCGAAGAACGACTGGTTTCGGTCCTCGGCGCGACGGATGCAGAATGCATCCTGAAAAGCTCCGAGGCAAAAAGCGGTGACCTCCCGCTGGCGATCGGGAATTGCATTGTTCTGCGGCGAACAGGCCTGGCGCACATGCCAGAGCTCTCCACGCCACTCGCGAAGCCACTCAGCGCGCTGCGGGCCGGGCACAATGAGGGACGCAGTGCTGAGCAGCGTGCGATGGAGGAGACGCCAAGCCAGCGGGGATGTCATACGGAACGCGCTTCTTCCCTGGAAATTAGGCTGGGAATGAGCCGTTCGAGCAGCGGATAGCGCTTGCGGGAGGATTCCAGCGTGATTTTGCCCGCGGGGGTGAGTTTGTAATATTTGCGCGGCGGTCGCAGCTCGGCATCGGCGATGGATTGCTTCTCCCAGTGCGAGCGGATCAGGCCATCGCGCTCCAGGCGGCGCATGGCGGGGTAAACCGTGCCGCTGGGCAGGCCGGTCATCTCCATAATGCTGAAGCCGTATACGAAGCCGGCATCGAGCGCCTGGAGGATCATGGCTGCGGTGTGGGAGAGCTTGGTTTCCGGGGATTTGGGATCGCGGGCCATGGCGAATTGTACCTATGTAGCAATCTACTTGACAAGTACATGTGCAGATTGCTACATAGGGTATGCAGGTGACCGATGCTCGAACTGCGCAATGTCTCGAAACGGTTCTCCGGAATTCCCGCGGTGGACGATGTGAGCTTCACGGCGAGGGCCAGCGAAGTGACAGGCTATCTTGGGCCGAATGGGTCAGGGAAGTCGACGACGATGAAGATGATTACGGGGCTGATTGAGCGGTCAGAGGGCCATATTCTCTTTCAAGGTAAACCGATTGAGGACGACCTCATCGCTTACAAACGGCGCATGGGGTATGTGCCGGAGGAGCCGTATCTCTATACGCATCTTTCTGGCGCGGAGTACCTGACGATGGTGGCGCAGCTTCGGGATTTGCCGGCGCGGCAGGCCTCGGTGCGTATTGATGGAATGCTCAGGCTGTTCTCGCTGCACGACGATCGGCACGCTTCAATTTCGGGCTACTCCAAAGGCATGCGGCAGAAGGTGCTGTTGATTGCGGCGCTGATGCACAATCCTCAGTTGATATTGCTTGACGAGCCATTTTCAGGTCTCGATGTGGCTTCCTCGCTGGTGTTGCGCAGCCTGATACAGGAACTGGCGGCGCGGGGTAAGGTGGTGCTGTTCAGCTCGCATGAGTTGGACACGGTGGAACGCATCTGTTCCCGGGTGGTGATTCTGCATCATGGAAAGCTTGTTGCCGATGACTCCATTGAACGACTGCGCACGTTGATGGAACTGCCGACACTGGAAAAGATCTTCTCGCAGCTTGCGGTTGAGCAGGACACGGACCGGATGGCGCGGCAGCTTGCGGACCTCATTTATGAATGAACTCGTCCGCAAACTTATTGATCGCCTGCCGCTGGAGTTTCGCGTGCTTTACCGGCAGTTCCTGCTGCGGGTGATCGATCTTGAGGCGCTTTCGATTGAGGCAAACGTGCCGGGATTTCTCGGGCAGTTTGCCGGGGTGCTCATCATGCTCAGCCTGGTGCACTCGACTGTGGCGTATATCGGCTATGTGTATATACCCATGCTGGAACGGATGGCATTTCTGTTCCACATGCAGCATTACCTGATTGCAACCACGATGCTGGTGGTTGGTTTGGCGACCGTGATCAGCTGGGATTCGACTTTTCCGGATCGACGGGATGTGATGGTGTTGTCGCCGCTTCCTCTTACTCCTCGCCTCATCCTGACCGCAAAGATCACGGCCTCATGCGCGGTGCTGGGTTTGGCGATTCTGACGCTGAATGTCGCATCCGGCGTGATGTTGCCGCTGATTCTGGGGGCACAGTCTGGGCCGGCACTGGGCGCATTTCAGACGCTGCCGGCGTGGTGGTTCACCATTGTCGCGGCGAGCGCATTCCTCTATGGATCGGTGCTGACGGTGCAGGGATTGACTGCGCTGGTGTTGCCGCGACGAATCTTTCTGAGACTGTCCGCGTTCCTGCAGCTCGCGGCCTTTGGGCTCTTCCTTGGCGTCTATTTTGTGCAGCCATCAATCACGACCCCCGCGGCTTGGGACAGGCCGCAGAGCCAGTGGATACTGGCGAGCTCGCCGTCGTATTGGTTTTGGGCCATGTTCAACCAGATGAATGGAACGCTGCCGGCGGAGCTGTCATGGGTTGCGCAACGAGCATGGATTGGACTTGGGTTCGCGGTGTCAGGGGCGGGGCTGTCGCTGCTGCTTTGTTACCTGCGCACGATGAAGAAGACGGTGGAGGAGCCGGACCTGGTGCCGGGAGCGGGAGGACTGCACTGGATGCCCCGGCTTGGAGGTTCGCTGCAAGATGCGACTGCGCAGTTCAGCATCCGGTGCCTTACGCGCAGCCGGCAGCATCGCGTGGCCTTTGCGTTCTACCTGGCATTTGTGTTTGGACTGGCCTTCTCAGTGGTGAGAGGCGAGATGGCTGCGCCCGGGCCGATTCCGATCTCATTGGACTTTATGCTTCCAACTTTTCTGATGATGTTCTTTGCGGTTGTGGGACTGCGCAACGTGTTTTCGCTGCCCATTTCACTGACCGCGAACTGGGTGCTGCGCACAACGCAGATTCGCCCGCCGGAAAAGTATGTCGCGGCAACCAGGGGCACGCTGATTCTGTTCGCGGTGGCGCCGGTGTGGCTTTTGACGGCGTGTTTGTCGCTGCGCTTGAGGCCGGTAGTCGAGGTTGCTAACCACCTTGCGGTGCTTGCGCTGGTGGGATGCATTGTGGCGGAGACCTGCCTGATTGGCTTCTACAAAGTTCCCTTCACATGCTCTTATCTGCCCGGTAAAGCGAATGTCCAACTCTTCTTCTGGGGTTCGGCGATTGTGCTGGTCGCTCTTGTGATTCCGTGTGTGGAGTTTGAGCAGCGCGCACTTCGAGACGCGAACAAGTTTGGATTTATGGTGTGCATTTTGGTAGGTTGCGCGCTTGCGCTGCATGCCTATAACGACCATCGAGGGAAGTCGGCAGTCATCCATTTTGAAGAGATTCCGGACGAGGTGATTACCACGCTCAAACTCAGCGGTTGAGGGCTCGCGAAAAAGCAATGTTCAGTATGTTGAAATCCGCACGGGAGGTCGTACTCATGCTTGAGATTCAGCACCTATACCGCAGTTACCGAGGCATTCCCGCGATTCAGGATGTGAGCTTCAAAGTTGCGGCCGGCGAGGTGGTGGGCTTTCTCGGTCCCAACGGCGCAGGCAAATCGACCACCGTGAAGATCATTACCGGCATGTTGCGGCCCAACGATGGGCGGGTGCTCTTTGAAGGCTGCGACATTGAGGAGGACATGGTGAGTTTCCGTGCTCAACTGGGCTACGTGCCGGAAGAGGCGCATCTCTACACCTACATGTCGGGCCTGGAGTATCTGCAACTGGTGGGCCGCCTGCGCGGGCTTGACGAGGCTCTGATCGAAGCCAAGGCGACCCGGCTGCTGAAGCTGTTGAGTCTGGAATCGTGGCAGCACTCACCCATCTCGACCTATTCGAAGGGGATGAGGCAAAGGGTGCTGATTGCCGCGGCGTTGCTGCACGATCCAAAGCTGCTGATCTTCGATGAGCCGCTTTCAGGGCTGGATGTTGTGTCTGGCCGGCTGTTCAAAGACCTGCTGCAACTGCTGGCTGCTGAGGGAAAGGCAGTGATCTACATTTCGCATGTGCTGGAGGTGGTGGAGCAGGTGTGCAGCCGGGTGATTGTGATTGCCAAGGGCAGGGTGCTGGCGGATGCGCACCCAGAGGAGCTGACCCGGCTGATGAGCCTGCCGAACCTCGAGAGCGTGTTTGCGCAGCTGGTCAAGCAGCAGGATACGCGAAGCATTGCGCAGGAGATGGTGGAGGTGATGCAAATTGGCAATGCGTGAAGAGTTCCAGCGTCTGTTGATGATGTCGGAGCCGGAGGCGCTGTCATTGAACGCGCAGGCCGCGCTGGGCGTGGTGCACGAGCCGCAGCGAAGCCAGTTCTCGCTGCTGGTGCGGCATTTTCTGGAGCGGTTCTTCAATCATGAGACGGCTTCGGCAGACGGCGACGCGAAATCTCGGCTGGTGCTGATTGCGGTCGCTACGGGCATTCCGGGATTCATGGTCGCGCTGTATCTGTGGCCGGTCTACCACCCGTTTATTGGATGGCCGCCGGGTCGGCCCCTGAATGCTGACCGACCTCCTTATTGGCTGCAGGTGAATCATCATTTCTTCTTCGTGCTGTACTCGTTTGTGGCCATGGGCATCCTCACGGTATTCGAGTGGGACATGTTCTTCCCGGACCTGCTCGACGCTTTTGTGCTCACCACCCTGCCTATTCGCAACTCGCGGCTCTTTCTGGCGCGGGTGGCGGCGATTGCGATCTTCATCCTGGGATTTCTGCTGGACGCCAACTTCCTGGCGCCGCTGGTGATTCCCGCGTCGTTCGATCCGCCGAATCTGACACGGTTGCTTGCCGGGCACATTCTGGCGGTGCTGGGCAGCGGGCTGTTTTCGGCGGCTTTCATCCTGGCCCTGCAAGGGGTGCTGCTTTCCCTACTGGGGGAACGGCTGTTTCGACGGCTCTCACTGATTCTGCAGGGGCTTACGATCTCGGCATTGCTGATGCTGCTTCTGCTGTTTCCGGTGCTCTCGGGCGCGGTTCCGGTCTTTCTTCAATCGGACAGCCGCGCGGTGCTGTTCTTTCCCCCATTCTGGTTTCTGGGAATCTATCAACGCATCCTTGATGGACCTGGCGCCCTGCCCATCTATACCAGGCTGACGGAAACGGGCTGCCTGGCGCTGCTGATCACCCTTGGGGTGGCGGGCCTTGCCTATCCGTTGGCTTATCTGAGCAGGACGCGCCAACTGGTGGTCGGGTCTGGCACGCAGGACACACGAAGCTGGGCGGCGGGTCCTGCGAATGGACTGCTGAATGCGACGCTGCTGCGGTCCCCGGTTTCTCGCGCCGTGTTCCACTTCATCAGCCAGACCCTGATGCGGGTGCAGCGCTATCGCATCTACCTGGTCCTGTATGGGGGTGTTGGGCTCTCGGTGATCGTTTCCAGCATCGTCCGGCTCAGCGTCGAAGATGGTCAGGTCAGGATGCAAATCTCTGCCGATGGGGTTCGCGCGACTATCGCCATCGTTGCCTTCTGGACCATCGCCGGGTTGCGCATGGCGTTTGTCTCCCCTGGGAACCGGCAGGGCAGTTGGGTATTTCGAATTGTGCACGGGAGGCCCCCGGTTCTCGAAACAGCCCTGGAGCAAATGCGCGCCGCGCGTCATTGGGTGCTGCTGTGGGCAACCCTGATTTCTCTCGGAGCCTGCCTCGCTTCCCGAGTCCTGGCACCCGCGGAGCTTCGCAACTGGGCGGCGACGGCGCGCCTGACGCTCATAGCCGTGGGGATGTGCCTTTTGCTGAGCGACGCCTTTTTCATGAACGTCAGGGTGATCGCCTTTAGCGGCGACACGGCTCGGGAGCAACCCAACCTGGCAATGACGGTCCTGAAGTACTTCACCTTTTTCCCGATCGTTGTCTGGATTCCCGTCGTCCTTGAGCCATGGATTGCAGCCGGAATCTTCCATTTTGCGATCACCGCGGCCGCCATCGCGGCTGTCCATTTCGGGTTCCAGGGCATCCACCACCGCATCGTCCGGGAGCATTGCGCGATGCCCGGCCTTGAAGACGAAGAAGAGGATTTCCCCATGAAGCTTGGCCTCCGCTACTGAAGAACAGGGCAAATTTCGCCGCCGCAGGGAACATTCCGGACTGAGCAAATGTTATGCCCAAGACAGTCCTAAATTCGTAGGCAAATGGGGGTGCCCCGAGTACCTGCACCTCGGAAACTGGAGTGCGGACGGCGTCGTTCCCACCCCGATCGCACCCGGTAGAGAGTCCATCGTCCACTCATCCCGAAAAGAATCCGCCCATCCAAATCAACCATTTGGTTGATATCGCGAGGGAATCTGGAGCCCGGTATCGTCTTGCGCAATCGATATCCGCCTCCCACCGACTTGATCGGGAGGGAGAAAGCGTCGCGGATTATTTGATATGTCATTCAAGAAACATTTATGCGCACCAAAGCAGTCGATAATACGGTAACAATACGCAACGAGCGGCGGCGAACTGGGGGTGGAGGGGACAGGTAAACATGAGAAACATCCAAGTAAATCGCTTTATAGCAGCGGTTTATTCCTGTTTTTAGTGTTTCCGGGGAGCTTGTGGAAATACGGGGCATAAAAATGTAAATGTTTCCAGGTATTGACATATCCTATTTACGCTCAAAGCACAGATTTTTTTGTAGTTGACCCGTTGACAGCGCGGTTCTGGCTTGATATCGTTTCGATTGCTCCGGAGAACGTCCTTTTTGCTCCCTCCAAATCTGTACTCGGGGAGCGGGTACTCCGGTCCTTTAGCTCGTTTTGTCGCCGCGACAAGCGAGCCTTCCATGCCGACTGGCGGGATCCAACCTGCCGGGCAAGTGGGTCGACCACAAGTTCACAGATAAAAACAGAATCAATTTCAGGAGACCGCATGAACAAGAGTTTTCGCACAGCCCTCGCGCTGGCCGCATTTGCCTGCGCGAGCGTTCTGATCACGTTGCCGGCCACCGCACAATCGGTCTATGGATCGTTGTTCGGCTCCGTGACAGATAAGACCGGGGCAGCCGTAGCCGGCGCCACGATCACGGTGAAGGACGAGGCCAAAGGCACCGTCGTTACCGCCACCTCAAACGCAGCGGGCGACTATAGCGTCCCCCACCTTATCCCTGACGTTTATGACCTCAAGGTCCAAGCCAAGGGCTTCAAGGCATTCGAAACCAAGGGCATCCAGATTGAAGCGGACGCCGCTCCGCGTATCGATCCTACGATGGACGTAGGCGGGAGTACTGAAACCGTCGAAGTAAGCGCGGAAGCGCAGCCCGAACTGAAGACAGACAAGGCGGACGTCTCGACCGTGTTCGACGAGCAGCAGGTTTCCTCGTTGCCGGTTGGCGACCAGAACTTTACCAATCTTCAGTTGCTGCTTCCCGGCGCCCAGCTACTTGGCTGGTCTCACGCGGCTGACGAGAACCCGCAGGCTTCCAAGCAGATTCAGGTGGACGGCCAGGCATTCGGCGGTACCGCGTTTGAGCTGGACGGCACCGACAACCAGGATCCGATTCTGGGCATCATCGTGATTAACCCGGCCACCGACGCGGTGACGGAAACCAAGATCACCACGCAGAACTACGACGCCGAACTTGGCAAGGCCGTCTCCGCGGTTGTGACAGCCCAGACCCGTTCCGGCACCAACAAATTCCACGGCAGCGCCTACGACTTCCGCACTGGCAATGCCAACCTGGCGCGCGACCCTTACTCGCAGTCGGCCGCTAACGGACTTCCCGCCGGCCTTAAGAACCGCATGGGCGGCAGCATCGGCGGACCGATCCTCAAAGACAAGGCCTTCTTCTTCTTCAACTATGAAGGACAACGCCAGAAGGTGGGAACCTCTGCCACGGACACTCTGCCTACCAGCCTGCTGACTGAAACTGCCCTTGGCAATACGGTCGGACCCAGCGGCATTCCGGGTGCGGACTTCAGCGAATATCTGACGGGTCTTGGCCCAAACGGCACTATCTACTCTTCGAGCACCTCAGACGGCACGACCACGTATACCCCCTATACGAGCAACGTGATTCCCGCTGCGGATCTCTCGCCGCAGGCGCTCGGACTGCTGAAGCTGCTGGAGCCCTACACCAAGGGAATCATTCCAAACGCGGCTGGCTCTCTTGACAACCTGGATGCAAACTTCCATCAAAACGGAACGGGCTTGTTTAACAGCAACCAGTGGACAGAGCGCGTTGACTATACCCTGAATGAAAAGGCCCACGTCTTCGAGCGCTTCTCTCGCTTCACCGACATCCTGTCTGGTGCGGTGATGTTTGGCGCAGCCGGCGGCCCTGGCTACGGCGTCAACAACTACGGCGGCAACTCGAACGGCGCCAACGACAGCCTGGCAACCGGCATGGATATCGCCATCAGCCCGAAGCTGCTGACGGACTTCCGTCTTGGTTATTACCGCTACGACGTGATCGACACCAAGCACGATCAGGGGACTGCCTTCGCCAACCAGCTCAACATCCCGGGGATTAACCTGGGAACCACGTTCACCAACGGCGCCCCGGGCTTTGTGATCGACACTCTCCCCGGCGGCAGCGGCGGTACCAATGGTTGGTCTTATGGTGACGGCCTGGGTGTCAATCGTTGCAACTGCCCGCTGACCGAGCGCGAAGATCAGGGTCAGATTGTTAACAACTGGACCATGATCAAGGGCAACCACACCTTCAAGGTGGGTGCTGACCTGCGCTACGGCCGCAACCTTCGCGTTCCTTCTGACGTGGACCGCGCTGGACAGTTGAACTTCCACACGGACCAGACAAGCGACCAGAGTGCTTCTACTCCGGGCGGTCTTGGCTTTGCAACCTTCCTGCTTGGCGACGTCAGCAGCTTTGGCCGCTACGTCTCAACCTCGACCAACGCCAAGGAGTTCCAGAAGCGCACCTTCTTCTACGGCCAGGACACATGGCGCGTGACGAAGGACCTGACCCTGAACCTCGGTCTTCGCTGGGATCTCTACTTCCCAGAGTCGGTCAATGCCGCGGGCAACGGCGCGTTGCTGGATCTGAGCACGGGCTACATCAAAATCGCCGGCATGGGCAGCCAGGGATCAAACCTCGGTTGGAGCGTCAGCAAGGGCAAGCAGTTTGCGCCTCGCATCGGTTTGACCTACCAGGTTGATCCGAAGATGGTTCTCCGCGCGGGCTACGGACGGAGCTTCGACACCGGCGTATTCGGTTCGATCTTCGGCCACACCGTCACCCAGAACATTCCGGTTCTGGCAAACCAGCAGATTCCGGAACCGTCGAAGAGCACACCGGCGTTTACCCTTGCGCAGGGACCAACAGCTTACGCTGGGCCGGCAATCCCGACCAGCGGCCTGCTGCCGAACCCTGGCTATTCGGTCAACACCAGTTCGCGGCCCAACCCGCTTCACCTGACCACCATCGATGCGTGGAACCTGAGCTTGCAGCGCGCTCTGACCCCGACCCTGGCATTGACCATCGCCTACGTCGGAAACAAGGGAACCCACACGCTGGGTGACGGCGACTCGAACGGCACCAACCCCAACGAAGCAGCGAACGTGTTGCCCGGCGCATACAGCGTGACCGGCCAGACACTCAATTGGGATCCAAACGGCGCCAGCGGAAGCGCAGCGCTGGGCAACTATTCCGGCGGCATCTCCAACTCGAAGTTCCTGCAGCGCTACTACGGCGGAAAGCTCGCTGCTTGCGCTGACCCGAACTACATCTCCCTTGCCGGCCTTCAGGCAGAGGATGGCGGTGACGTGAACCTCCAGTCCGGCATGTGCGGCTGGACCAACGGCGTTTCGCTGCGCGGCGACGACCAGAACACCGAATTCGACGCGATGCAGGTAACTTTGGCGAAGCAGATGAGCCACGGCCTTGCCGCAACCGCAAACTACCAGTGGGCGTCGGCGTTCGACGAAGAGTCGGGCTACTACACCTGGGATCACAACATCACCCACGGCCGAGACAGCAACGTGCGTGACCAGCAGCTGGTTGTTTACGGCAGCTACGATCTGCCCTTTGGCAAGGGCAAGGACTTCATGCAGGGTGCAAACCATGCCACCGACCTGATTGTGGGCGGATGGCAGATCAGTGACACCCTCAACTGGTCTGGCGGCCTGCCTTTTACCGCCAGCTATAGCGGGAACAACATTGTTGGCGGGCCCGGCGATCCAAGCCAGTCCCACCCAATGGCCACCAGTCTGGGTCCCATTCAAACAAATGCAACCAACGGTACGCTTTCGCGTAGCTTCTATCCGTCGCACTCACTGGGTGACGGAACATTCATCAATCCCGGCCTGGACCATTTTGGCAATGCCGGAATCAACACGTACCGCGGACCGAAGTTCTTCACTTCCGATATGGCCCTGACCAAGGCCTTCAGTATCTGGGAGAGCGTTGAAACCAAGTTCCGCATGGACGCATACAACGTGTTCAACCACATCAACGCAGGTAACCCCGGCGGCAACATTTCGAGTGGTGGAATCGGCGGCGAAGCAGCAGGCTGCGTCGGTTCAACCTGCGGACCCCGTCAGGTGGAATTCTCTCTCCGCGTTCAGTTCTAATTTCGCGCGAGGAGCCGCAATAAACCTCGAGGGGAGCTTCGGCTCCCCTCTTTCTTTTCGGTGCAAGTCCAACAGGCGATGTGTGAATACACCGCCATGAGGGCAAAACAAGCTGCGGAAAAATCTCCAGTTCAATATGAAAACTCTCACGCACTTTTGCGGGGGCTAAAGCCCAACGTTTGATTGGCTTTTTCGGCACGACTGAAGTCATGCCCTGATACGGAGCATTCAGAGTTTGGTGTCGTAACAAGTCTTTCCGAAAGCTGTAAAATTCTATCCAGGCCTCATCCATGCAGCGCAGATTGATTACCGCACTCGTTATCGCTTCCTTTTCGCTCGCCACACACGCACAAACCCCCGCAGCTCCAGCATCCCCTGCAAGCGACACCGCCGCTGCTGTCCAAACCCCGTTTGAAGCGGCACAGGAACTGGCAGCAAAAGGGCGGCTCGACAGGGCGCTTGCGCAGCTCGACCAACTCTCTACGCAAACCCCTGAGCCAGCCGGAGTGGAACGTCTGCGCGGCATCATCTTTTATCAGAAGGAAAAGCTTCGCGAGGCCATTGAGGCATTCACCAAGGCCACGGAGCAGGACCCGAACGATCGAGAATCCACCGAGATGCTGGGGGTAAGCCTGTTCCGCACCGGCCACTCTCCGGAAGCGTTGCCATATCTTGAAAAAGCCCACGCGACAGTGGTCAACGCAAATATCGATCCAGAGTATGTGCTGGGACTTTGCTACTCCGATCTGAAGCGCTACGACGACGCGCGCCACGCGTTTGCCACGCAGTACGGGTTTGCGCGGGACTCCGCCGAGGCGTATCTGCTGGCTGCCCGGTTGTTTTTGCGGCGCGAGTTTGTGGACGAAGCCATGACACAGGCCCACATGGCATTGCAGTTCAACCCGGCACTTCCGCTGGCCCACCAGCTTCTGGGTGAAGCGCTGCTGGCCAAGGGCGACACTCCGGGAGCGATCCAGGAACTGGAGGCCGAGCGAAAGATCAACCCTCTCAGTGGGACTCTTTACGACCGCCTGGGCGATGCGTACATTCGCAACGGGCAATACACGGATGCCCAGCAGGCATTGAATCGGGCGGTTCTGCTGGAGCCGGGCGCGACGGCGCCTTACATGCTGCTCGGGGAAGCTCTCTTAAAGCTCAGTCAGCCGGTTCAGGCGCTCCACTACCTTGACCACGCGGCCAAGATGGACCCCTCCAACTACATCACGCATAACCTGCTCGGTCAGGCCTACAAGGCGACAGGACAGATGGCGGAAGCCAATCGCGAGTTCAAAATGGTGGTTGAGTTGCAGCATAGCGAAACTCCGAAGCCTGCGGGGAAATAGAGTATGCTCGCGGATCGCAAAACGCTGCTCGGCGTGATTCTGTACCTGATGGTGGCTTTTCCGGCTTTTGTCGCTGCCCAATCCAGCGCGAAGCCGCAGCCGGACAAGCTGAAGCAGGCCGACGCCGCTTTCCATGAGGGCTATGCGGCGATGCAGGCGGGGAACCTGGAACTGGCGAGGGCAAAGTTTGCAGTCGCAACCAAGCTAGCGCCGAAGATTCCGGAAGGGCACGAGGCGCTGGGGGAAGTGCTTTTCGAGCAGGGTAAGGGGGCGGAGGCGATTGAGGAGTTTGAGGCCGCACTCCGCCTGAAGCCCACGGACGAGGGCTTTGAGTCGAACCTGGCGCTGGCTTATGCAAAAGGGGGCGACGCGGCAAAGGCGATCCCACACTTCAGTGGGGCGTTTCAAGCTTCATCGCGGCCCGGCGGGCAACCAGTGGATGCTGACTTTCTTGAAGCTTATGGGCGGGCGCTGGCAGCCGTGGGGAAACCGACGGAAGCGATTGCGATGTTTCAGGCGGCGATCGATCGCGGTGCAGCGAGTGCCGATGTTTTCGACGCAATTGGATCTCTCTATGCGCAGGGCAGCGAATGGACGCAGGCACAGCGCGAGTTTGAACGGGCACTCGTGATCGACGGAGCGTTTTTGCAGGCGCGGGTGCATCTGGGCATCGTTCAGCGGGAGCAGCACGATCTGGATGGCGCGGCGGCTTCTCTTGAAGCGGCGGTGACGCAGGACCCCGCAAATGCCCTTGCGCAGGCTGAACTTGGCCGCACACTGGTGGCTGGGGGACAGGATGAGGCTGCAACCGCGCCTCTTTACCAGGCTGCAAAGCTGGACCCCAGTCTTCCTGGTGTGGAGAATGACCTGGCGATGGCATTGCAGCGGCAGGGGCGCCAGCCGGAGGCGATTCCATGGTTTGAGCAGGCCGTCGAACGGGAGCCGAACAGCCTGAGCGCACTGACCAACCTGGGGCTTGCGCTAACCCTGACCGGGAAAGCCAAAGAAGGGCTCGACTACTATGCGAAGGCCCTCGCGCTGTCGCCGCGGGACGCAACGATCTACAAGGATCAGGGCGTGGCGCATGTGCAGCTTTCGGCCTTTGACGAGGCCATCGCCGACTTCAAGGCGGCGCTGGCGCTTGACCCCAACGACCCGCAGCTCCACTACGACCTGGGCATGGCATACAAGTTCAAAGATCGAGTGGAGGACGCGATTGCCGAGTTGAGCAAGGCGGGGCAGATGGATCCGACGCTCCAGGACCCGCCCTATACGCTGGGCATCCTTTATATGCAGATTGGCAAGCTGGACGATGCGGTTGTGGAGCTGAAGAAGGCGGTCGCGCTGCGTCCGGAGAATGGGGACGCCTGGGCAATTCTGGGCAGCACGCTGAAGCAGGATTCGCGGCTGGACGAAGCGCGCGATGCTTTGGAAAAGGCGATTCCGCTGCTGCCCGGGCAGCCTGGCCCGCGGGTGACGCTGGCGGGAGTGCTGACCGACCAGGCTGGGGCTGACTCAACCGACGCAGACGCGGCGGACGCGGCCGGCGACACGGCGAAAGCCGAGCAGTTGCGCGCGCAGGGGAAGGATTTGCGCGCCCGTGCCGCCGAATGGCGTCGCCAGGGGGCGGATCTGGCCAGAAGCGCGGTCAGCCGTCAGAGAGCGAATTTCGCAATGAATGCCGGCAACCAACTGCTGCTGAAGGGGCAAATTGCCGATGCGGTGGCACGCTACCAGGAGGCGATCGCGGCCGATCCAACATTCGCCGAGCCCCATAGCCAGTTGGCCATTGCCTATGACCGGCAGGGCCGGGCCGCCGACGCGGCCGGGGAGCGAGCCAAGGCGACGGAACTAGCAGCAGCAAAGTAGAATGCTCCTTCAAGGGGATCGAAGGAGCTTCAATGACGCTGTCTTTTTCGCGGGGCATTCGCGGTATCGCAGTATTGATCGTTTTGTCCGGGCTGGCGCTCGGTGCGCATGCTCAGCCCGAGCCGGGCAAGGTTGACCGGTGGAGCGAAGCGCGGGCTAACGCCTGGTACGCGCAACAGCCCTGGCCAGTCGGCGCGGACTTTCTGCCGTCGACGGCGATCAATGAACTGGAGATGTGGCAGGCTGACACCTACGATCCCGCCACCATCGATCGTGAACTTGGCTGGGCAGAGGCGATTGGCATGAATACGATGCGGGTCTTCCTGCACAACCTGCTCTGGGACCAGGATCCCAAGGGCTTCCAGCAGCGCATCGACAATTTCCTCGCCATCGCGGCCCGCCACCATATCCGCCCGGTGTTTGTTCTTTTCGATTCCTGCTGGGAGCCCAACCCGAAGCTCGGCCCGCAGCATCCGCCCATTCCGGGCGTGCACAACTCGGGTTGGGTGCAGGCCCCAGGAGCCGCCATCCTCAACGACCCATCGCAATACCCACGCCTGGAAGGCTATGTGGAAGGCGTTGTCGGCGCTTTTGCCAAGGACCCGCGGATTCTGGCCTGGGACCTGTGGAACGAGCCGGACAACGATAACGGCAAAGGCGACGCGTTCGCCCAGGACGACCCTCGCAACCGGACCCAGATTATCCTCAAGCTGCTGCCGCAGGTGTTTGACTGGGCGCGGTCCGCGCATCCAACGCAGCCTTTGACCAGCGGCGTGTGGCATGGCGACTGGTCTTCGCTTTCAAGCATGCCGGCGACGGCGCGGGTGCAGATTGAGCGGTCTGACATTGTCAGCTTTCACAACTACGGCTGGCCGGAGGACTTCGAAAGGCGCGTTGAGCAGTTGCAGCAGTTCCACCGGCCGCTGATTTGCACGGAGTATATGGCGCGCAATATTGGGAGCACCTTTGACACGATTCTGCCCATCGCCAAGGAACACCACGTAGGCGCAATCAACTGGGGCCTGGTGGCTGGAAAGAGCCAAACCTGGATTCCATGGGATTCCTGGCAGCGCCCCTATGTGAACGAGCAGCCCGCGGTCTGGCAGCACGATGTCTTCCACGCGGACGGCACGCCCTACCGCCAGCGCGAAGTGGAGATGATCCGCAAACTCACGGCATCAAAGTAGAGCGTGCCGGGAGAAATCCGGCTGTCCGTTTTCGGGAGCATTATCCAAAATTGAGTCGCCCCGAACTTTGTTGGTATCCCATCCATTCGGCTCAGAGACGCGGAATGGATGGGCACGCGAGACTACAGTTAAGCAGAAAACGCTCTAAACCGCGGGCAGTTCCTGGCGCTTTCCGGTTCGCCAACTGGCGTAGGCGGCGTCCAGAACCTGCTGGTTATGCAGTCCGTCCGCGCCGGTGGCACGGTAGGTGCCGTGGCCCTCGACCCAATCGGCGAACGAGTCGAGCATGCGGGTGTAGCCATCGCGGTTTGAGACGGTTTTGCGCTCGGCGACCTGGCCGCCAAGCCAGAGTTCCACGTCGACATCGTTCTCCACGGTCAAACCGAACTGGCTTACGATTGCGCCGGTTTCGCCTGTGACTTCAAGCAGCGAGCGATAGGCGCCTCGGGTACTGACTGTAACGGCACCCATGGCGCCGCTCGAGAAATCCAGACTGATTGAGGCGTAGGCTTCCAGCGGAGCCGAGGCAGCATCGGCGCGGGCCAAGGCGCCGACCGCGGCTACACGGCTGTCGAGCACAAACCTGAGCGCGTCGATGCAGTGGATGCCGACGTCGCCGATGGGACCTCCACAGGCCAGCGCGGGGTCGTAAATCCAGCCGCGCGGGCTGGTGTCGGCGGCGTAGCAGAATTGCGCATGAGCCAGAACGGGCCGACCGATGCGGCCGTCGGCGATCCACTGACGGATGACTTCAAGGCTGGTGTTGTAGCGAAAGTTCTGGGCTACTCCGAGACACAGGCCAGCGGCGGTTGCCGTGGCTACCATCTGCGCGACCTCAGCGGCGTTCATGGCGAGGGGCTTCTCGCACAACACCGGCTTGCCATGGCTTAGGGCGAGCAGGACATGGGGCAGGTGGAGCGCATCGGGCGAAGTGACGAAGACTGCGTCGATATCGGAGGCGGCGCAGAGGTCTTCGGCGGTTTGAAAGACGTGTTCGACGTTGTACTCGCGCGCATTGGCCGCGGCTTTGACGAGGTCACGCCGCCACAGCCCGGCCAGCACCGAGGACCGCGCTCCCGGAAAAGCAGGAACCACGCGCTTGACGCAATGATGACCGAATCCCAGCAACCCATAGCGAATCATTTAGTCTCTCCATCCAAAAGCTTACAACCTGGACGTTAATGGGCTCTACCCGCAAACGAAGCTGGCGCTTGAGTGCCCATTGCATTGGCGAAAAGCATCCGGGTGATGGGCCAAAAGACCTCATCGGTGCGCCGAAATCTGCTGCAATCGTGGTGCAATACGGTGGTTTTCCGACGGACCCCCATGGATAAATCGTTTGTTTTGAGGGGGGAAATTCATACGAAACGGGTAAGTACCTTTGTTTGCAACGAAAGTGGAGAGGGGGGGTAGGGGGGGTAGCAAAAAACGGTGGGGTGTAGACCGGGCAGATTCCTCACAGATTGAGACAGCGGGTTTGTGCGATAGATTGGCGGTCATGATTCAAGTGTGCGCCTTGCCGCGAAATAGACTGCAAACCCGGAGAGAATATTTTCGGGGCTGGTTTCGGCTGGTTTGGAGCGATTACCCGGATGTGGGGAGGTGGGTTTCAAAAGGGGTCTTCCATCCGGGCTGGGTGAGGATTGGCTGGGCTGCCGGTTGGCTGACTCTTTCGTTCGGAATCGTGAATTTGCGGCAGGGCGGCAATTTGTGCGATGGGGACTTGGCTTGGCGAGGGAATCCCTCCGGGGGACGAGGGCGTTTGCCGTCTACCGGTTCGCACCCGCCGGCGTTCCGCCGGAGTCGCGCGTCAACCGCGCAAGCAAAGCGTCAAAGCGCGGGTCTCCGTGCAAATGCCTCAATCGCGGCTCCCGCGCCAAATAAACCAACCAAGGCGAGCGTTCCGCAAACGCCTGCTCCAGTAACGCAAAGGCTCGATCGCGGTCGCCGAGCGCTTCGTAAATCAATCCCAACTCATAGGGCGAAACGTACCGTTCCGCGGAACGCGCAGTGAGCCGCTCCAGCGTCAGAAGCGCATCCGCCCGATTGCCATTCACCGCCTGCGCGTGCCCAAGAAAGCTGAGTTGCACACTCGCGCCCGAGAGTTCCGCCCCTTTTCGGATGGCTGCTTCCGCTTCGCCGGTCGCGCCTGCGCCCAGATGAGCCCAACCCTGAAAAATGCGATGCCACGAGAAGCCTGGGTCGTTGGCCAACGCAGGCCCTGCTTCGCTGAGAGCTTGATGGAAGTTGTGCGCCATCAGGTGGTGCCACATCAGGTGAAGCTGCGACATTGGATCCGCGGGATCGAGGGTCAGGTAGATTTTGCTCTCGGCCAGCGACTCCTCCATGCGTTCGGTTGCCACCAGCAGGTGCGAATACCAATGGTGCGCCGGCCCGTAGCGCGGATTGAGCCGGATTGCCTCGGAAAACAACCGCTCGGCCTCCGGAATCTCCCGGCGGTAGTGGAGCATTGCGTAAGCCAGCGCCGCATGCCCCTCGGCCAGCTCCGGCTTCAAGCGAAGCGCCTGCTCTGCATACGACATACCCTTTGGAAAGCCCTCACCCGGCGGAAGCACACCGCCCTCCCAGCTCGCTAACGTGTTGTAAGCATCCGCCAAGCCCGCGTAGGCAAGGGCATACGTCGGATCGCGCTTGACCGCCTGCTCGAAGTAGGCAATTGCTTCCATCGTGCCCGCCGGGCGTCTTCCCCAATGATGGCGGCCCTTCAAATACAGCGCATACGCTTCCGGATCTTCCGAATGGCGCGCCGCCGAGCAAGAGCGGGCGACCAGCAACTGTGGGCGCAACTTGTCCACGATCGCAGCCGTGATCTCATCCTGCACTTCAAACACGTCCGTCAGTTCGCGATCGTACCGCTCGGACCACAGGGGATGACCGTCGTTGACGTCGATCAACTGAACCGTGATCCGGAGCCGGGTACCGGCACGCCGAACGCTTCCGTCGAGGATGACACCTACATTCAACCGCCGCCCAATTTCGCGAATATCCAACCCATGCCCGCATACGGCGGCGGCCGACGTTCGTGCGATCACCTGCAGGTCGTCATACAGGCTGAGCGAGTGGATCAGTTCCTCGGCCAGTCCGTCGCCGAATTGTTCGCCATCCCCACTCATGCTTGCAAAGGGCAACACCGCGATCGAAGCAGCCGGACTCGTGCTGGTCCTCGCCCTCTCGGGGGCGAAGTAATCATCTTGTGTTCCGCCCGGCAACTCGATGGGCGCCATCGCAATCCGAACCTGGCGCGGCGCTTCGGCCTTCTGCCCGTTGGAAGCGACCTCGATCGTCCCAATCTTCTCGATTGGCGCGATGAAGCGATAGCCGAGCCGGGGCAGCGTTTCGACATACCGAGGGCTCTCTGCCTGGTCGCTCAGGGTGAGGCGAATCTGGCGAACGCAGTAGTTCAATCCCTGCTCAAAATCGACAAACGTGTCGTTGCCCCAAATGGCCGTGCGGATCTGCTCACGCGTGACCATCACGCCGTGGTTGCCGATCAGCATGGCGAGAACCCGCGCGGGCTGCTGCTGAATGCGCGCGGGCACGCCTTTCCTGCGCAGCTCGAACGTCTGCTCGTCTAGCTCGAACTCGCCGAATCGAATGACGGACATAATCGATGTGAAATTCTGTGTCAACAGCAGAGAACGAGGAATCGGGAACGACTCCGCCGGTAGACACGATTGCAAGGACCCGCTTGCCCGGCGCAACCACGGTCGATGGTCCTAAAAGATACCCCATGCGGCGAAGTAGCACCAGATCGTATAGAAAGTGTATTCGGTCTTTCACCCAAAACGGCAAAGAATCTGGGGATGAAAGCATTCTCCCGGGCCGCCCGCCCCGCTTGATTTCGCGACATTCTCTGACTGCAAGTGGACCGGATAGCGTTCGTCGCGAATCGCGAACATGGGCATGACCTCGTGTTTCGTCCCGCCTGTGAGTCTTTCGGCAGCCTGGATGGGGGGGGCGGACAAGAAGAGCTGACGAAAACTGTAAAGAATGGCGCCGCGAGCCGATAAAGGCCACAGGAAGGTTCTGATGGCTACCGACACCCGACTGGCGCTTGAATCCGTAGCCGCTGCCGAGGACTGGGCGGGCGAGATGCGGTATGTGGCACGGCAGCCAATTCTCAACCTGCGCGGTCAGGTGCAGGGGTATGAGTTACTGTTCCGCGGCGGACCGGAGATGGTGTTGAGCGTTGGGGCGGACATGGCGGCGCGCACCATGCTGGACAACGCGGTGATTTTTGGTTTGGAGTGGATGACCAATGGTTTACCGGCTTTTGTGAGTTGCACGGTGGAGTCGCTCACAGAAGACCTGGTGCTGGTTCTGTCGCCGGAGAAGACGGTGCTGGTTCTGCCGGCCCAGCTTGAGCCGACTGCCCGGCTGCTGGAAAGCTGCAGCAGGCTGAAGGCGCGGGGATACAAGCTGGCCCTGGATGATTTTGGCTGGGAGGCGAACCTGAGGCCACTGGCTAAGCTGGCCGATTATATCCGCGTGGGTTCTTCAGGGTTTGATGCCTTAGAACGCCAGTATCTGCGTAGCCTTTGTTGCCCGTCGCCAACGCTGGTGGCGAAGAAGGTAGACAGTCAGGAAGCGTTCAAGCGAGCGAGCGACAAGGGATTCACGCTCCTTCAAGGCGACTATTTTTGCCATCCCATGCTGCTGAAGAAGCGCAAGCTGCCGGCCAACCGAATGCTGCACTTCGAGATTGTGCGCCAACTTCATCACGACCCGATCGACGTGCGCGAGGTGAGCAAGCTTGTGCTGCGGGACGCCGCGCTCACCTTCAGGCTGCTGCGGCTCGTCAACTCGCCGACGTACGCGATTCACCAGGAGGTGCGGAGTATTGAGACGGCGATCTTTATCGTGGGCGAAACGACATTCCGCCGGATTGTCTCGTTGGCAGTCCTGAGTGAATTGAACGGCAAGGAGCCTCCGGAGATTCTGCACATGGCGTTGCTGCGGGCGCGCTTTTGCGAGCTGGCTGCGGGCCTGTGCGGGCTTGACTCGCGGGAACAGTATCTGCTGGGGATGCTGAGCATGTTTCCGGCGATGCTACGGGTGCCGATGGAGGAACTGACACCGTTGCTGCCGCTGCGCGCGGAGATTTGCGAGGCTTTGCAGGGGGCGGCGACCCGTGAACGGAGCCTGCTGGCGTGGCTGGAGCTGAACGAGAGCGGGGATTGGGAGGGCTGTGACCAGCTGGTTGAGGGACACGGATTGGACCAGGAGCGTCTGGTGAAGTGCTATGCGGAGAGTGTGGTTTGGGCGGCTGGGGCGTTGCGTTCCGCAGTGTAGGGCGGGCGATTGCGGTTGCGATTTCAAGCAATAAGGAGGTTTTGCGGGACGAAGTCTTTTGTTCATGCGGCATTCATCGCTCATTCATCTAACTCGTATATCCATGTACGAGTCCGGGGATTGCTTCCCCCAGCGGCGCCGGACGGATTCTTATCCTGTTCATTGGAGCCGAAACATGTCCGATATGGCGACAACCCTCCCTGCCCGCCCCCCGGCGGCAGACTTGCTCGACAAGAAAATGAAGAAGTCCCATGCAATGATCAGCGGCGGGGTGTGCATTGCCGCGCTGGTGATCGGCATCGGGTACATTGGCGTGAGTGTTGCCAAGGACTTCAGCGGCGTGGCGCTGGGGAGCATCTGGCCCTATGCGCTGCTGCTGACCGCACTGTTCATCGCCCTGGGCTTTGAGTTTGTGAACGGTTTCCACGACACGGCAAACGCGGTGGCGACGGTGATTTACACCCATTCGCTGGAGCCGAATATCGCGGTAGTTTGGTCGGGGCTGTGCAACCTGACCGGTGTGCTGCTGTCATCGGGCACAGTGGCCTACAGCATTATTACGCTGCTGCCGGTGGAGCTGATTTTGCAGGTGAGCGCGGGCGCGGGCTTCGCAATGGTGTTCGCGCTGCTGATTGCGGCGATTCTGTGGAACCTGAGCACGTGGTGGTTCGGGCTTCCTGCTTCGAGCTCGCACACCATGGTCGGCTCGATTATTGGAGTGGGTTTGGCCAACCAGCTGATGAGCGTACATTCCGGCACATCCGGCGTGGACTGGGACCAGGTGACGAAGGTCTTCCGGGTGCTGCTGATTTCGCCGATCGTCGGTTTTGGCGCTGCGGCGATTCTGTTTCTGGTGTCGAAGTGGACGATCAAGTATCCGGCTCTCTATGCGGCCCCGAAGGGTTCTGAGCCGCCGCCGTGGCCGATTCGCCTGCTGCTGGTGCTGACCTGCACCGGGGTGAGCTTCTCGCACGGGTCGAACGATGGGCAGAAGGGCATGGGCCTGATCATGCTGATTCTGATTGGCACAGTGCCGACGGCGTATGCATTGAACCACGCGGTTTCCGGCAAGGATGTGCAGGACTTTATTGCGGCGTCGGAGCAGGCTGGGCGCGTGCTGGACGCGCATGTGGACAAGACCGGGATCCTCGGGGAGGATGCACGCGCTGAGGTCACGGACTACATTGCCACCAAGCAACTGAGGCCGGACACGGTTTTGGCGCTGCGCGAGCTGGTGGAAGATCTGAACCACGAAGTCGCGCTTTACAAGGAGTTCAAGTCGGTTCCGCCGAGCCAGCAGACCAACGTGCGCAACGATATGTACGTGGCCAGCGACGCGATCCGGCTGATGGAAAAGGCCAGGAATCCGGCCTTTTCCGCGGACGAGACGGCGGCCCTGACCAACTACAAAAGCAAGGTGGACAAGGCGACGAAGTTCATTCCCATCTGGGTGAAGGTGGCTGTGGCGCTGGCGCTGGGCATGGGCACCATGGTGGGTTGGAAGCGGATTGTGGTGACGGTGGGCGAGAAGATTGGCAAGGAACACTTGACTTATGCCCAGGGCGCCTGCGCTGAACTGGTGGCGATGGCGACGATTTCGCTGGCGGATAATTTTGGGTTGCCGGTGAGTACTACGCACGTGCTGAGTTCGGGCGTGGCGGGCACCATGGTGGCCAATGGCAGCGGCTTGCAGTGGGGGACGCTGAGGAATATTGCCGCGGCCTGGGTGTTTACGCTGCCGGCTGCGGCGCTGCTGTCGGGGTCGCTTTTCTGGCTGTTCCGGAGTATTGCCCACTAAGTTGCTTGATTTACTGCCTTTGAGGGCACCCGCCGCTGCGGATGCCCTCTTTTCTTTTGGATGCACAGGGCTCCAGGTGTGGATTGGGCGGCGGGGCGGCTCGGTTTCCGGTACCATACTTGAGGTACCTATTGCAGAATGAGCCTAAAAGCAAAGCTTGAAGCAGTAATCTACGCCGCGGAGGAGCCGGTTACGTTGGGCCAGCTCGCCGCATTGTTTGGCCCCGACGCCGTGGAGTGGAAGGCGGAACGGGAAACTGCGTCTGCCGAAGCGAGCGTGGAGCAGGGTTCGACCCGCGCCACGATGCCGCAGCTGGTGAACGCGGAGTTCGATTACCCGGCTGTTGAGGCGCCTGGAGAGGCCGAGAGTGCCGGGGCGGAGACAGAAGCCGGAGTGGCCGGGTTGGGTGCGGGTGAGGCGGATGCGACCGAGCCGGGTGCGGAAGCTGCGGTGGAACCGGTGGCTCAGGCGCTGGTGGATGAAGAGGCGGAGGCCAAGCGACTGGCCAGGCAACTGGATCGTGAGGTGCGGGGGATTTTGCGGGGGCTGCTGGACGAGCTGATTGAGACCTATGCCAACGACGATCGAGGCATTGAAATCAAGGAGATAGCCGGCGGGTATCGTATGGCGACCAAGCCCGAGTGCCACGACGCGGCGCGGATGTTTGTGAAGAGCCTGAAGCCGGCGATGAAGCTGAGCCTGCCGGCGCTGGAAACCCTGGCCGTGATCGCCTATAAGCAGCCGGTGACGGCGCCTGAGGTGAATGAGATTCGCGGGGTGGATTCTTCCGGCGTGTTTGGTTCGCTGCTGGCGCGGAAGCTGATTGCCACGGCGGGGCGGAAACAGGTGATTGGGCGTCCGATTTTATACAAGACGACCAAGGAGTTTTTGCTGAGGTTTGGGCTGAAGGATGTGACGGAGTTGCCGTCGATGGAGGAGTTCGAGAAGATTGCACAGCTCGAATTCGAAGACATGGAGCCGGTTGCGGAGAGTGAAGCGGCGGCGGAAGTGAATGAGGATTTGAGTCTGGAAATGGATGAAGACCCAGACGAGCCGGACACTGCCGGGGAAGGCGGGGCTGCCACAACGGCGGCCGAAGCGGCCCCGGAGATTGAAAAAGAGCAAGGCCTGAACGAGGAAGGCAAAGAGACCGCCGGGATGGCGGACAGAGAAGTGTTGGCGGGGAAAGAGCCGGCCAACATGGAGCAAACAGAACAAGCTGCCTATGCTCCGGCAGACGAAGCGGCGTCAACTCCCGCAGAGGTCGCGCCTGCTGCGCCTCACCCCCTAGAGCAGGCAGAAACTGAGACAGTACCCAATGACTGACGAACAGCGGCCCGAAGGCGAAGAAACGGAACTGAACGAAATACCCGCAACCGAGATGGAAGACGCGATCGGCGACGAGACCGACGGCGAGGGGAGTGCCGCGGCCGAGCCTGAAAAGGATGCGGAAACCGAGACTGAGGCTGAGGACGAAGAAGACGCGGAAGGCGAGGCGGAAGAGGAAGCCGAGCTTGAGGAGCAGGAAGAGGCTGAGGGGGACGAGTCGGACGAAGACGATTCCGAAGAGCAAGACGGCGACGAGTCTGAGGCGGAAGGGGAAGAAGTAGACGAGGAAGAAGGCGGCGCAGAGGAAGAGGAAGGCGAGCCGGAGTTCAAGGCGAAGGCGCGTCCGCCGGTGAAGCTGGAGCGGTTGCAGAAGATTCTGGCGCAGAGCGGTGTGGCCAGCCGGCGCAAGGCTGAGGAGATGATTGAGCAGGGGCGGGTGCAGGTGAACGGCAAGATTGTTACCGAGCTGGGCACCAAGGCGGATGCGGGACGCGACCATATTCGCGTGGACGGAAAGCTGCTGCAGGGTTCAGAAAGGCTGCGCTATTTTGTGCTGAACAAGCCGCGCGGGTTCGTGACCACGGTGAAGGATCCCGAGGGCCGGCCGACGGTGATGCAGTTTTTTGACAAGATGCGGGAGCGGCTTTACCCGGTTGGGCGCCTTGATTACATGAGCGAAGGGCTGCTGCTGGTGACCAACGACGGCGACCTGGCGAACAAGCTGACCAAGGCGTCGGCGGGCGTGGAGAAGACTTACCTGGTGAAGGTGGCGGGGATTCCGACGGAGAGCGAGCTGGATATTCTGCGCGCCGGGGTGGCCATTGAGAAGGGCAAGCCGGGGTCGAACAAGGTGCGGACGTCGCCGGCACGGATCAGGCAGGTTCGGCAGGGCGACAACCCATGGTACGAGGTGGTTCTGATTGAGGGGCGCAACCGCGAGCTGCGCAAGATGTTTGAGGAAGTGGGACATTTTGTGGAGAAGATTCGCCGGGTTGGCTATGGGCCGCTGATTCTGGATCAGGAGCCGGGCAACCTGCGCGAGCTGGATGAGCAGGAGCTCGATCTACTGCGCAAGGCGGCGGATGGGAAGTGGAAGACTCCCAAGGCCAAGGAGATTCGGCGGCGGAATATCGTGGATTCGCTGCCTCCGGAGAAGCCGGCATTCAGGTCACGCAGCGAGCGGCCCGCACCGGGGCCGAAGGACTACAAGCCGAAGAAGTCTTTTGAGTCGGACCGGCCGGCGCGGAGCGGGCCTGCCAAGTTTGGGACGGGCGCGGGAAGGCCTGGGGCGGGGAAGTTTGGACCGGCCAAGTTTGGGCCGGCGAAGTTCGGGCCTGGTTCTGGTGCGGGAAGGCCGGAGCGGCCCGCGGCTGGTTCGGCGGGGCGTTTGGGAGCTGAGGGGGCTGGGGAAGGCCGTCCGCCGGCGGGCAGGAGCTATGGGGACAGGCCCACGGCGGGGCGTACGTATGGCGCCAAGCCGGGCGGCAGCCGGCCGTTCAGCGACAAGCCTGGTGCGGGACGCAGCTTTCCGCCCAAGCCTGCGTGGAAGAAGCCGGAGGCGGGAGAGCGTGCGCCGTTCAAGAAGCCGTTTTCGCCGAGGCCGGAAGCAACGCGCAGGCCTTTCGCCAAGCCGGAACCGATAGACGATCTGGAGCCGCGGAAGCCGATCAAGATTCATATTGAGCCGGTTGCGGATTTTGAGCGGAGTGAGAGACCGAGGTCGACACGGCCTGCTTCGGACAGGCCTAGGTCAGATCGGACATCGTCCGATAGGCCGGGCACGGGTAGACCGCCGGCTGGATATTCAGGGGCGGGCCGGGGTGGCGCGGGCCGGACAGGATCTGGCCGGCCAGCCTTTAGCCGGCCTGGAGCTGATAGGCCTGGGTCTGGGCGGCCCGGAACCGGGCGGACGGGTGGTGGCTCCAGTGCGCCTCGGCCATTCCGGAGCGAGAGCGGGTTGGGTAGGCCGTCGAGCACCAGCAGCGGCAAGCCGCGGGCGGGCGGGGCGCGGCCCAGCAGCAAGCCGGGCGGACGGTCGTCTGGCCCTGGAGCCGGTCGCAGCGGACCTCGGTCGGGAAGCGACTCGCGGCCGAGCTTTGGGGCGAAGCGGCCCTTTGAGAGCAGGGGCGCGGACGGACCTTCGGGACCGCCGAAGCGCCCTTACACTCCGCGGACGGAAGGCGGAGAGGGTTCCCGGCCGGAGCGGAGAACAGGGACTGGTTGGAAGCCGAAGCCGAACTTTGGTGGGAAACCAGGCGGCGGCAAGCCCGGAGGCAGCGGTTCGAGGCCTAAATCCGGAGGCCCAGCCAAGTCGGGGTTCAAGGGGAAGCCGGGCGGGAAACGGCCGGGCGGCAAGCGGCCTTAGGGCCTTGCCTGCCCCGGATTCCGGGCGGAGGCTGTTTTTGTTTGCTTGCCCTGGGGCGATCCGCCCCAGGGCAAACGCATTTGAAAATTGATCGAACCACTGAATGTGCCTTCAGTCAGGCCTGCAACCTGATTCCCCATACCCCATCAAAAAAAAAGCAAGCCCCTCCCCCAACTGACCTTGACTAAACTACTTAAATCCAACAACTTCCACCCATACCATACTTGCAGGCAATTCACCCCTTTTGGCGCACAATCCTTGCAGGGGTGTTTCTCATGCCAAAATCGTCCAGCAAAACGCACCCTCGCCAATTCCATCGCCCCGCCTTTGCCCCTGTTTTCTAATCGCTGATCCCTGTTTTTCCGGCCTTCAAACCCCCAAAAACGCCGAGACCCCCCCCCC
>Ga0302319_10003041_pt1 | contig 35490 bp, 30 predicted proteins | sample Bog_T0_2_FD_203319 | JGI IMG/M metagenome (GOLD analysis project Ga0302319, IMG submission 203319) | Peat permafrost microbial communities from Stordalen Mire near Abisko, Sweden - Bog_T0_2 | ecosystem: Environmental > Terrestrial > Soil > Wetlands > Peat | place: Sweden: Abisko, Stordalen Mire...
CGCAAACAATCCAGAGGAATGTCGTAATAATCGCGTTCGGCAAAATAAGTCATTTCCGGTCTCGGACTGTTCGTCCAACGTTCCATCGGCCAGCAACCCCGGGCTATCCCCGCCGGTGATTTTCGCGCGTCCAACACATCCTGGTCCGTCAGCCGGACGCGTCCCAAAATGCGGCGTCCGGAGCGGACGCCCAGCTGCGGAGCGATGGAATCCAGGCGCGCGTTGCGGCAGGCAGCAATGTTTTCGACCAGGAATCGCCGGAGCGGTTCCAGCAGCGCGCGGGCTTCGCGTTCCCAATCCGTGACCTGTTGCCAGAGCGCGCGGTCGGGGTTTGCCGGAAGCAGGCTGAGTTTGAGTGCCAGACGGCCATTCGCGCCGGTGCCGGGTATCAGTGACAACCGTTCACAGAGCGCGGGCAAAACTCCACTTTCAACCGCCCGGCGCAGTTCGCGGCGCACTTCGAGCAGACCGCGGATGGCCAGATTGGGATCAACGTTTTCGAGAACGAAAACCAGGGCGGGCGCCTGATCGGTGGCGCCGTTTTCCGCGTTGGCGCCGGCCAGGGCGGCGGCGGTCGCTTCACCGGTGCAATCCACCACGCTTTTCGGACACAACCGCACCGGCTCATTCCAGGCCAGGGCGCGGACCTGATTCAAACGGGAAGCTTCCGCCTGCGCTTCGGTCACCGTGGCATGCAGCACGACGGTGATATTTCCAACCTCACTGACCATCGCATCGGCCACCCTGGCGAAGGCGGGTGGAGAATAGGGCAGCACCCAAAGGCCGGTATCCACCCGCAGGGGTTTTGTGTCCGTGGCATGTTGCAACCGCGCGGCAAATTCCTGGGCAAATCCGCCGCCCACCGGGATGGCTTCCGGGTCCGTGCTGTTCCGCAGATAAAGTCCGCAGACGGTGCCGATCTGCGCGGTGGTGGCCAATCCTCCCAGAAATCCGTATCGTTCCAGCAACACCACCCGCGCGCCAGCGCGCCCGGCAGCCACTGCCGCCGCCACACCCGCCGCACCGCCACCAATGACCAGCACGTCGCAGGGAATGGTCGTCCCACCAATGCGAGGGGTGCTGCTCACGGCGCTTTCGGTCGCATGTGCTCGCCGTAACTGCGAAGGTATTTCCATTGCGGCCGCACATTCAGAAACACCGTCACTTTTTGTCCCAGGCGCGTCACGGGCCGGCGCCAATCCACCGGCGAGGTCCATTCCGCGCGCCGGCGCGCAATGCTGTCGAGTTTGTTCTCCGTGTCCTCCGCCAGCCCGGGTGAAAGGTAATAGGCCGGCTCGAAGAGGTCCTGGTCCGGCTTCACCTGGCCTTCCTGCACCGCCGTCCGGGCCAGGGGCGTGCCTTCGTAAACGCGGATACCAATGGTGGCAAACACGGCGTTCGCCCGCGCGCAATCATCCAAAAAATTCTGGGTATCCCGGACATCCGCCCAGGTTTCGCCGGGACCGCCAAACAGCAGGTAGACCGCGATGGGCAGGCCGGCGTCGTGCGCCGCTTGCATGGCCACCCGCGTTTCCTTCTGGCCGAACGGCTTGTCCAGGACCGCCAGCATCTTGTCCGAAGCCACGTCCAGCCCGAACTCGACGCCCTCGCAACCGCCTTCCTTCATGGCGTGCGCGAGTTCGGCGTCAAACCCGGTCGGATTGCAGAAGGCCGACCAGCGGACCGGCAACCGCCGCCGTCCGAGTTCGCGGCAGATCGCCAGCGCGTGACCCCGGGGATCGTTGAAGACGCTGTCCACGAAAAAGAAATGCCGCATCTTCGACCGGGTGACCACGGTTTCAATTTCCTCAACCACGGCTTCCGGCGGACGCAGCCGGTAACGCCGCCCTTCCAACTTGGGATAAATGCAGTAGGAACATTTAAACGGACACCCGCGCTTGGTTTGCACGCCGACAAATCCGCCGCGCCGGACATACGGCTTGTAGCTGCACAAGTCATGGGCCGGCGCCGGCAATTCACCCAGCCGCTCGATGGCTCTCGTGGGCAGGACGCTGTCGGAGCCGTCACCTTTTGCCGGAGTGATGACACCTTCAATGCCCTCCAGGGATCGCCCGGTTTCCAACCGTGCCAACACTTCCGGAAACGCCCGCTCCCCTTCGCCGACGACGCCGCAGTCGGGTCGCAACCGTTGCATCCAGCCCTGCGGCGACACGGAAAAACCGCTGCCGCCCAGAATCAACGGTCCTTCAAAATGCTGCCGCACCGTTTCCGCCAGTTCCCGCACGTCGCCAAAATAGGAACGCGGCGCAAAGGACCAGCAGTTGTCCAGATTGCGGATGCCGAAGGCGACCGCTTGAAATTTATCCGACGCCAGCGCCTTTCGCAGTGCGCGCTGCGGTGTCCGTACCGGCCCCAAATCCAGAAACTTCACCTCATGACCGGCGGCCCGGGCGGCGGCGGCGGCGCATAGCGCTCCCAACGGGGCCACGGGATAGGGCGAGCGCTCACGGTTAGTCGCCACCAGCAATAATTTCATGATAATTCCTCCTCCAGTAGGGCCCGGCGCATGTCCCGTTCCAGTTGGTCCAGGTCGGCCGGGTTCAGGCAGTCATCCACCCAGGACAGCATCAGGGAAAGCCGGTTGCCATACCTCAAAAACAACGTGGTCAGGCCGGGCGACTGCCAGCAGGGTATCAGGTGGGTGACATCCAAAATCCGGCCGCCGCACCATTCCGTCATGCCGGGGCAGATTTCGCCCGAATCGGAAAAGCTCAACGAGGCCATCTTGCCGCGGGTCGGTTTTCCAAGTTGATGCACGTAATATCCGGGCGGCAACGGCTTGAACAAATCCAGCGCCGCCATGCAGGCTTGGGGAAAACGGTCGCGAATCTGGTCCGTCATCTGCCGGCTGAGTTCACCGACAATGTCGCGAATCCGCCCGGCGTGCTGCGGCTCGATGCGATAGAACAGAATCGAGAGATGATTGGAAAAGATGGGGCCTTTCGCGCCATGCCGGCGCGTGTCATGAGGCACGGGAACCAGATACGCGCCGTCCCGGTTGCCGCGCTGGAGGGCGATGGCATGCAAGGCGCGTATCGAAGCCGCCAGATAAAAGTGGCTCCGGCGGAAACCGGCGGTGATTTGCTGGCTGCGCGCGTCAATGCGGGCGGTTTCCGCTTCGGTGAACACAATGCGGCGGCGATGATTTTGCCGCGTGCCGGAACGGGGCTCGGGCGGCGCGGGCGTGAAGAGCGGTTCCTTGCCGGATTCCACCAGCCACGGCCTCGCCGAGTGCGCCAATTTCGCGTTCTCCCACCAGCCGGCCGGGGTCCACTTGCTATTTTGTTGTTTGGGGCTGATAAAATCCCCGACCGAGGGCGCTCCATTCGCCGCGCTGCCCGCGTTCAAATGATGCAACAACAGATCCAGGCCCTGCGAATCCAGCAGGGTGTGGTTCCACGAAAGAAATAAATGGCTCGTGCCATCCGCGTGGCGCACCACGTCGAACGCCAGACCGGGCCCGTCTTCGGCGCGCAAGGCGCGTTCCGCAACCACCGGCGGCGGTGACCACGGCGTTTCACTGCCGCCATTTTGATCGTGGTGCTCGAAAAAAATCGGCTTGGGTTCCGCCGCCGTCCGCCAGACCGGAGCCAATACCGGCAACGTCCGGGCCATGCGCGCGCGCGCCAGCCAGTCCATGATGGGAGATTCACCCAGGCGCCGGCGCAGCCGGCCGGCATCAAAACCCTGGTCCAGGTGCATCACCGCGCAGCAGACATTGCCCGGCAACCCGCTCCGCCGCATCCGGCGATCCTGGGCGTGCATGAAGTAATCTCCGGCAGCAAATCGAATCTGACGGGGCAGGTCAGGCATAAGGGACAGACAGTCGGCGTCAGGTTGAGGGTTGCTGATTGCGGGCCAGCTCGGCAATGCAACCGGCCAGCGTGGCCATGGAGGTCAGATTGGCGCCTGTCAGGTGCGAATCCGGCACCCGGACACCGATGACGCGCTCGCAATAGAGCAGCAGCTCGACCAGCGCAAAGGAATCAATGCCGGCCTGGGCCAGCGGGCTGTTTTCGTCGAAATCTGTGCCTTCGGCAACAAAATTGGTCCGCGCGAACTGACAGAGCTGCGCGGCGATGGCTTTAGGGTCCTTCTCCGGGGTCATTGCTGGTTTTTTTCTGGGACGAAGTGGCGGTCGCTGGCGACCGCACAAAACGAAATTACTGGCGAATAAACCGGTGGCTGTTCAAATCCGGTTCGGGCGCAAATGAGGAAGCAGAGATCAGGGTCAATGCTCATTTCTGCCAGTATGACCCTGAACAATATGACGTCAAGTATGGAAGCTTGAAATCGGTGTTCGCAGCGGGTGGTTTTCCCAATGCGTGGGCCGTTTCAATCGAACCGCCGGTTCGATGCTGCAGCGTGGCAGAACAGGCCGTTTCAAAGGCAGTTGCCGGCATTATGTGCTTGCCCGGCATGACGGTGACGGAACATGCTGTGCCGCATGGAAGAATCTGTTCCGAAGCCAGGTCCGGCTTCCCGTCCTTCCCTCACGGCAAAGGAAATAACGATTAAAATCGTCGCCTTGACTGTGCTGGGTGTGGCTTTGGGTGTGGCCCAAGGCTGGGCCGCCACCCGCTCTTACAAACCCGAGCAGGTCGCCGGCTTTTACCTGGGGCTGCTGCATGGCTTCCTGATGCCCGCCGCCCTGCCGGGTTTGTTGCTGGGCAATGATTTCCCAATTTACGCGCCGAACAATTCCGGCCGGCTCTACAACATCGGTTACCTGGTGGGAATCAATACCTGCGGCACATTATTTTTTGGCGTCGCCTTCCGGTTTCCGCGAAACCGGCGCTGAGGGCGTGAACCGCTGAGGACCGGGCACATTGCCTCTGACAGCCCACCCTAGAAAAACCCGCCGCAAAAAATCTCAACCACGTTAAGCGCCCCTCCGCGCCAGTAACAACTGGGCGGAAAGTTGAACTTGCGCTGTTGCCGGTCATAAATCAGTTTGACCGGGTGGGCCGGAATGTTGGGATCGTACGCCTCGAATTCCAGTTGTTGCTCCGTCTCCGTCAGCTGGTACAGCACGATGCCATGATTGATGGTGATGCGTGGAAAACGAAACAGGTGCACGAGCGACACCCCGCGTTTTTGAAGCGAACGTTTCAACTTTCGCGCCATCCATTCCCGGTGCCGTCCAACAAACGGAAACACCATGCGCCAGTGGCTCCTCAGAATATAGGATTGCCAGGGACCGCCCAATTCCGCCTTGAGCAACAATTCATGTGCCTGGCTGAACGCCCGCAGACCGTCATAGCCGGGAATAACCACGCATTCGGATTTTGCAAATCCCCGCCGGGGATTGCGGGCGATGACTTCGCGGATCAACCGGCGGTAAACCTCCGGTTCCGCCGGCGGCAGTTCCGGCGCAAACCGGGCGTGATTAAAAAATTGCCGCACCGAGCGCACCATGACGAAGCAGCGATGGTAATATGTGGGCGGCGGGTCGGAGTTGAAGGTGGTCATCGCCCCGGTCACCGGATCGAACTGGTAGCGCCACACCAATTCGTGGGGAAACGCGAAGGTATCGCGCTCAAACTGGAAGGTGCGGATGGACTGCTCGGTTGCCACCATCATGTTTGCCGGGCGCGGACGTGTTTCACGCCGGGTTCATCGGCTTTGGCCATGCCCGCCAGGGTCAGTTCCGCGGACAGCACCCGGGTGTCCGCGATGAAGGCGGTGACCGCGGCCTGAATCAAGGGACCCAGTTGGCCGGTGATGGTGGCTTCGATTCGGAGGGTGTCGCCGGGTTTGGCCGAGCCGAGAATTTTGACGGCGCGCAGTCCGGACAGTTTCATTCGCGGCCAGGTGGGATTGGCCGGGTCTTCCTGCGCCACCATGCCGGCCACCTGCGCGCCGGCCTCCACCAGCAACACGCCCGGCAGGATCGGTTCGCCCGGCAGATGGCCGCGCAAATAAAACTCGTCGCCGCGCACATGGTATTCGCCCACGCCTTCCTTGCCTGGCGTCAGGCTCACCATCCGGTCCACGAACCGGAATTCCGGCCCATGCGGCAGCGATTTCATGGCCAGTTGCAGAATTTCAGGCGACGCGCTCATGGTTTGAATCCGGGAGCGCCGGCACCTGTCGCGCCGTAGTCTGACAAAGGCTGATCTTGCCGGTCCGCCGCAGCGAAAACCCGCCGGCAAGGATGCCGGCGCTCCCGGTAATATGTCCGGCCCGCGTTCATGGCTTTAGCGGCTCAACCACGGTGTAGTCCGGCGGCAGTTTGGCCTCGAATTGTGCCGGGTCAATCGGCCGGTTCAGCACCACGTTCGTGAAATCATTCCGCAGGCTGGAACCGTCGGCGAATTTCATCTCGGTGGCGGCGATGGTGAAATCGTTGGTATGAAAACCGATCACGATTTCGCTGATGAATTTGCGGGCGGAATCGCTCCGGGGCTGAAGCGTCATTTGCAGCGTCGCATTCGTTTCCGCCGCCGACAGCAGGCTGAAACTTTTTTCCATGGTCGCCCGGTCGCGCGGCAGGGTGGCATCCAACAGGGCCAGGGCGTCCTTCATCGGACCGGTCGGCACACCGTCGAGCGGATATTTTTCCGCCTGCTTGAGCCGGGGATAGATGATGAGCAACTGGTCCGGCTGGCGCAGCACGATGGTTTGCACCGGGTCACCCAGTTCCCAGCGGAATTCGCCCGGCGTCACCCAGACCTTGCCGGAGGATACCAACGGCTGGTTCAATACCTTGAGCGTGCGCGTCTGGATGAAATCGGCCGACCAGCTGTGCAGATTGGTCTGCACCTCAAACCAATGGTTGAATTGCGCATCGGTGTCGGCGGCGTGGGCAATGGTTGTTACCGCACTCAAAGCAACCATACTGCAACCGACGAGACCCGCAATTTTCCTCTTAATCATAATCCTGCTCTTCATCTTAATCTCCGGGAGCGGGGACAGATTAAGATTAAGATTAAGATTAAGAAACCAGGCCAATTTGAAGAGCGACATTAGCTTTTTTTCGGCCAGATGGGAGTAAATTGATACCATTGATCCATATCCTTGCGGATTTCCGGCTCAAATGCACGCAGGATTTGCTGCGTCAACTCCCGCCGCGCTTCGCGATTGCCCAAGGCCTTGCGGTCGTAGGTGAACTCCGGCAGCACCTTCACGGCATAACCGTTTGGCCGGCGAACAATCGTCACCCCGACCAACGCGCAGCCCGAGGCGCGCGCCAGTTCCGCCGCCGCCAGCGAGGCTTCAAAGGGATGGCCGAAAAATTCGACCGGCACCCCGCCCCGTTCCGGCGGACGGTCCAGCGAAATTGCCAGGTCCGCCCCGGCTTGAAGTCGTTTGATGACCTCCACAAAAGCGAAATCGTCCTGGCCGATGACCAGGGTCCCGACGCCATACCGTTTCCGCGCCGTGATGCGCAGGTCGGTCAGGCCGTCGTCAGGTTCGGCCTGGGTGAGAACCGTCAACGGAATGCCCAGCTGCGTCAGCAGCAGGCCGCCATGCTCCCAATTGCCAAGGTGCAGCGTGATGAAAATCGTGCCGTGCCCGCGTTGACGGGCGGTATGAATGATTTTTAGTTCATCCAGATTGGTCAGCCAGTTCTGCACCGGCACACCGCTTTCGACACGCCACAAATCCACCAGCTTCGCGGCAAATTTCCGATGCAGCCGGTGGGCGGCCTTTTCGGCGGCCGCCCGGTCGCCGGCCAAGACGGGCAGGAAGTTTTGCACCACCACTTCGCAACGCTGGCGTTGAAACCGCCAGTAAAACCCCGCCGGAATCATGGCCAATCCTTTCACCAACCCAACCGGCAGGATTCGCACGACGAACAGGCCCAGCCGCCACAGACCGGCCCGATAAAAGGCGGGTTGTGGGACGGGTGACGTGTGGCGGTTGACGGAAGACCCATCGTCACTGCCTTTGACCGTGGACTTTGAACCTTGGACCTTGGACCTTGGACTCAACCATCGCCACCACGTGGGAAGCAGGAAAACCGAGATCAGCATGTTGGCGCCGATGCCCACCGCGCACACCTTGCCGAGGCTGGCCATGCCTGGATTGCTGGAAAATCCCAACGACCCGAACCCGGCCACCGCCGTGCCGCCGCAGAGCATCAATGCCCGTCCGACCGAACGCCGTACCGCGCCCAGATCGCCGCCGTGCCGGCGCAACGCCAGTTGGATGAACAAGGTGTAATCCACGCCCGTGCCGAGCATCAGCGGCAGGGCCATCAGGTTCATCAGGTTCCAGGTCCAGCCACTCAAGGCCATGATCGCCAGCAGGCAAAGTCCGCTCAGGCACAACACCACCACGCCCAGCAGGATTTCCGTTGCCCGGCGGAAGGCGAACCAGAGCGAGAGCAACACCAGCAACACCATCGGCGTCACCACCTCCCACATTCTCGACTGCACCCGCTTCAGGGTCGCGCCGCCCAGCAATTCCCAGCTGGAAAGCAACGCGCCATTTTTTGCCAGATGCGTGGACAGACCGGTCAGCGCCGCCGATTCGACCCGGTTCGTCGCGGGATAAACCAGCCCCATCACGAGCCATTCGTCCGGGCTCCGGGTGATGAACCGTTTCAGCAGCCATTGGCTGAGATGATTGGTCGGCCAGAAGACGTTTGTGTCGGCGCCGGCACACGCCCAGGTTTTTATCAGTTCCTCCGTCAGCACCATGGCATTGGTGTTGAACCCTTCAGCCAGCGCGGCGTTTCGCAGCAACGGACCTTGCCCTCCCAAAACCGTTGCCGTGGTTCGGTTGGCGGCTTGAAATTCAGCCCGCGGCCAGAGCGCGGTCGGCAGCAGGTACCGGCCGATGAGGTGGTTTGAAACCGCGCCGTCCAGCAACGCATCGGCTTGGGAAAGGCGCTGGTAAACTTCCGGTTCATCCTTCCCGGTAATGATGACCCACAGCGGCTGCGGCGGCAGCCCGAGTTCCGACGTGATTTCATCGAGCGTGGTTTGCGCCTCGCCGTGCTGCGGTTGCAGGGCGTTGCCGGTCCGGTCCAATCCGGGCTGGCGGAAACATAACACCCCGCCGGCAACGAGCAGGATTAACCCGGTCAATAATAGCACGGAGCGCGGACGGCTCGCCCGCGCTCCGGGTCATTTCAGCCATCACCGGTTGTTGCGGCGCGACGAAATAATTCCACCAGTGGAATGGCGGCTGGTTCGGACGCGGCTTCCGGCGCTCGGGAAACAGCGGCGGCAGATAAATCATGACCATCACCAGGGCCGACAAGGCGATGCCGATGGCCACCAGCGTGCCGAGCTGGCCCAAGCCGGGCAGCCCGCCCAGGTTTAAAACCAGGAACGCGCTCATCGTGGTGATGGCCGCCCACAGAATGCTCGGCGCAATCGCCCGACGGATTTCCGGCACCGTCATTTGCGGATGCGCCAGCGCTTCCTGATAATGGACCACGGCATAATCCACGGCCAAACCCAGCAGCACGGCGGCAAAACCCAGGGCCACCACGCTGATGGTCCCCAGCAACAGTCCGCCCAGCGCCAGGGTCGCGCCCAAAATCAACAGCAGCAACGCCAGCAGCCATAACATCGGCCGCCAGCGCCGATGCGTCAGCCAGAAGAGCAGCGCAATGACGGTGGAAGTGATGCCCACCGAATGGCTCATGTCGCGTTGCATGCTCGTCGCGATTTCCTCCACAAACACCGGACGCCCGGTGTAACGCACCACGACGCCGTTCGTCCCGGGAGCGCCGACAATCGCATGAATCGCCTTCAACCAGCTCTCGCACGAACGGTAACTGTTAAGGTCCACGGCGGATTCCAGGTACAACAACCGGAATTTCCCGTCCGGCGAGGCAAACATCTGCTGGCTTTGGCCGCCGGAAAAACCGGCGAGGTTGGTCAACGCCGGCATCGTCAGCAAATTGAAGGGATCGAACTCGTGCCGGGCCAGATCCATCGGCGACATGGAAGTGGCGAGTGATTCCTTGGTCTGCTCCAGCGTGGGCTTGAGCTGGTCCGGGGCCAGCCGGTTGGTCAATGTTCCAAACGATTCCGGCGGTTGATTGAACCACAGCCAGCCGAGCAGTTCCCCCAGTTGTTCCGGATGTTCCATCCACGGCGCCTGCCAGGTCACTTCCGAGACCAGATTGGTTTGCTGCCGCAAACGGTCCGCCAGTTCGCCCGCTAACCGTTCCGCCTGGCCGGCATCCGGCGCGCGGAGGGTGATGATCAGTTCGCGCGCATTGGCAAAATGTTCCTGGTAAAGTTTCAGTCCCTGGACCGATGGCTCGTCCGGCGGCAACAGGTTGAGGATGTCCACGTCGAAGCGCAGCCGGCAGGCGCCGAGACCGATGGCCACGAGCAGCAGCGCCCACCACCAACGTTTCAGGAATGAACTCACGGTGAAAGAAACCCTTCCAGAATTTCTCCCGTGTGGCTGTTTTCCAGCCGCCAGCCGCCCTGCGGTCTGCGCTCAAAATGCAAAGCCGGAGGAAGTTGTTCCCCGGTCAGGGCCGCGTGCAGATAAAGCCAGGCAAACCGGGTCGGTGGCGACCCGTGTCCGGAGAAACCCATCTGCTGTTGCGGAAACCGGATGAGCCAGCGGTTGGTGGTAGTCTGCGCGAATACCATGGACATCGGCGTCTTGTCGAATTGAAGGAGGCAGCGGCCGTCCGCGTCACTCGCCATGATGAGGTCGCCGCCAAATTCCGGCAGGCCGCGTTCAGGCCGCCAGAGTGCCTGGCCTTGCTGAACATGCCAGCCGGGACCGGAAGCGGTGAACAGACTTTGAGTCGTCGTCCGGCAACCGCAAAAAAGCGCGAGCATGGCCAGCGAAGCTGACCAGAGGAAAAGGCGGGGCAAATGACCTTCGAATAACCGCATGCGACCAGGCTATTGTTGCGGAAGCCCGATGGTTGTCAACGCTTCAGGGCGTTTTTACAACTTCACCTTGCGCAGCCGCAGCGCGTTGCTGACCACCGAGAGTGAGCTGAAGCTCATCGCCGCGCCGGCTATCATCGGATTAAGCAGCAGATGCGCCATCGGATATAAAATCCCTGCCGCAACCGGCACGCCGAGTGCATTATAGACAAAGGCGAAAAACAGATTTTGCCGGATGTTCTTCATTACGCTCCGGCTCAAAGTCAGCGCCTTGACGATGCCCTGCAGGTCGCCCTTCACCAGCGTGATGCCGGCGCTTTGGATGGCCACATCCGTGCCGGTGCCCATCGCAATGCCCACGTGCGCCTCGGCCAAAGCCGGCGCGTCGTTGATGCCGTCGCCCGCCATCGCCACAATCTTGCCTTCGGCCTTCAGTTGCCTGACCAATTCAAGTTTGCCTTGCGGCGTCAACTCCGCTTTGACCTCGTCAATGCCCAATTCCCTGGCCACCGCCTCGGCGGTCTTGCGATTGTCGCCGGTGCACATGATGACCTTCAATCCCATGTCGTGCAGCGCCCGGATGGCAGCAGGCGTGGTTTCCTTGATCGGATCGGCAATGCCAAGAATGCCCACCGCGTTGCCGTCCACCGCCACCCAGACCACCGACTGCGCCTTTCCCTGAAGCTGCTCCGAGGCCTGCTTCAAGTCGTCGGGAATCGTCACGCCGGATTCACTTAGAAATTTCTCTTTGCCGACGCGAACCGTCTGGTTGCCGACTTTCCCAGACACGCCGCCGCCGGTTGTGGATTTAAAATCATTTACTGGAGTCAGGGTGATTTTCTTTTCCTTTGCCTCGTCCACAATCGCCCGGGCCAATGGATGTTCGCTCAGCTGCTCCACCGACGCTGCCAGGCCGAGGAATGTTTCATCCACATCGGAAATAGCAGGAGCCGACGTGAGGAGGCTGGGAGTGATTGTCGATTTTTCAGTTTGAGCCTCGTGACCTCGGCTTCTACGGGACGAAACCACACTCACCAACTTTGGTTTTCCGGCGGTCAAGGTGCCGGTCTTGTCGGTGAGCAGGTGCGTGACCTTCTCCGTCGTTTCCATCGCCTCCGCATTTCGGATGAGGATGCCCGACTGCGCGCCGCGGCCCACGCCGACCATGATCGACATCGGCGTCGCCAATCCCAGCGCGCACGGGCAGGCAATGATCAACACCGACACCGCATTGACCAGCGCATAAGCCATCGCCGGAGCCGGACCCCAAACCGCCCAGGCCACGAAGGTGATGACCGCGATGCCGATGACGGTGGGAACAAAATAGCCCGCCACGTGGTCCGCCAGTTTTTGGATGGGCGCGCGGCTGCGCTGGGCTTCCGCCACCATCTGCACAATTTGCGCCAGCAGCGTTTCCGGGCCGACCTTCTCCACCCGCATCTGAAAAGTCCCCGTCTGATTGACCGTCGCGCCAACAACGGAATCATGCTCGCCTTTGGCGACCGGCATCGGTTCGCCGGTAATCATGGATTCGTCCACGTTGCTGCGGCCCTCGACAATCACACCATCAATGGGAATTTTCTCACCGGGCCGGACGCGCAGCACGTCACCTTTCTGCACTTCGTCCACTGGGACATCCTGCTCGTGGCCATCCCGGACGCGGTGCGCGGTTTTGGCCGCCAGCCCGAGCAGCGCCTTGATGGCCTGCCCGGTGCGGCTGCGCGCCCTGGCTTCGAGCATTTGTCCCAGCAACACCAGCACCGTGATGACCGCCGACGCCTCAAAATAAAGCCCCACTGCGCCGTGCTGCCGGAACGATGATGGGAAAATGCCCGGAACAAGGACGGCAACCGCGCTGTAAACATACGCCGCACCGACGCCGGTCGCGATGAGCGTGAACATGTTCAACTGGCGCGTCTTTAACGAACGCCAGGCCCGCCCAAAAAACATTCCGCCCGCCCACAGCACCACCGGCGTGCTCAACAGAAATTCCAGCCATTGGGAAACCGGCTTGGGAATCCACCGCCCCATCTGCAAACCCGGAATCCAATCACCCATCGCCAGAAACAGGACGGGAACGGTCAGGGCCACGCCAGTCCAGAATTTGCGGGCAAGCGCGCGGGCTTCGCCGTCGTCCTCCGGTTCAGCGGAGACGGTTTTGGGTTCGAGCGGCATTCCGCACTTCGGGCAATCACCCGGATGGTCCTGCTCGATTTCCGGGTGCATCGGGCAGGTGTAAGTGAGTTTGCCTGCCGCCGGTGCGACCCGGGCCGGGTTTCGTTCCAGCGCCATCCCGCACTTCGGGCAATCGCCCGGCCGGCCCGATTCCACACCGGGACACATCGGACAAAAATACTCGGCCGTCATGGACGGCTTTGCCGCAGCTGCGCCGTGATGCATCGGGAAAGGTTCGGAATTCGGAGGTCGGAGGTCGGAGATCGGAATTCCGGAGGTGAGAAATTTTTGCCGGCAATGTTCGCAGCAGAAATAAAACATCTGCCCGTCACGCTCGGTGCGCAACGGTGACGCTTCGTCCACCATCATGCCGCAAACCGGGTCAGTTGCCATAAGCTCCAAATTCGCGCCAAATCGGTCAGATAGCCAGAGTGGAATTCCACCAGATGGAGACGTGGCACTTATCCCATTCACGCGAGCAGGCCGCGCGCACCTGGGTTACAGATCAGGTTCGGTCACACAAACCCTTCGTGTATGTTAATTGGACATTTACCAAAATTGGGATTGAAACGCTCAGCTTTTCTGGACGTGAAATTTTCTATCGTCCCCGGTCATCCCCCAAAAACGGTTACCGGAGGTGAAAGGCCGCTTTACCGCGGATGACGGCTGGAGATTGGCCTCGGACATGCTCGCAAAAGTGGGGTAGAGACAGACCATTTTATGAAAACCAGAATCTTTATTGCTTTGTGCGTCCTCCTTGGTGCGAGCTTTATTTCCGCCCGCGCGGATGACGATACGCCGGAACAAGCCGCCGCCCGCGCGGCTTTGCAACAAGAAATGTACGCGCTGGACCACCCGCAAGCCCAGTCGTCAACGAATAAAAATTCCACGGCAGCGGTGGCCAAATCCACCGGCAAATCAACCATCGTAACGGTCGCCACGTATGCGGTGACTCCGCAAACCGCCCCGGCGGCAATCAGGCCGGCGACCGCTCCCACCCCGGTAGCTCCGGCCGCTCAAGCACCGGTGGCCATCACCCCGGCGGTTGCCACTCCGGCAACCAATGCAACCAATGTTTCCAAGGCGGTCGCTCCCGCGGGAGCCACGCCGACAGCGACTCCCGTTGCCACCACCTCCACTTCAAAGGTTCCTGTCGCCACTACTCCGGAAATGGCCGCTGCCCTCGCGGCGGTGCAACAAAAAACGTATGAATTGAATCACCCGGACACCCATTCGCCGCCGGAACCAGATTCCGCCGCAACGTCAACCCAACCCAACGAAGCCGCACCTCATAACGTGGACACAGCCTCCGCTCCGGCGACAACGACGACGACTACGGTAATGGCTTCCGACCCAGAAGCTCCGGCTGCCACCCCGGCTGCGGCTCCAACTCAAGCCGCCCCGGTTGCCTCCATCCCAGCCACTCCAACTGCGGCTCCGGTTGTGAAGACTCCGGTCGCCGTCATTCCGGTGACCATCGCTGCCGTGACTGTTCCCCAAGCCACCCCTCCGGCTGTTGTAGTTCCCATTGTAAAAACTCCGGCCACCACCGCTCCGGTGGCTGTGGCTCCCGTTGCAAAGGCCCCGGTCGCTCCGGTGGCAGCAATTCCAGCGGTGGCTCACGTTGCAGTTGCGCCCAAGGCGGTCGCTGCTGCCCCCAAACTTTCCACCACCCCTGTGGTTGTGGCTCCGGTTGCCGTCGTTCGACCGGTTGCGGCCCAGGCCAGGACTCAAACCGCCGTGGCATCGTCAATATTCAAACCTGCCCTGGTACTCCACGCTGCGCCTCTGCCATCAAGTTCACCCGGATTCGCCAAACCGGTCCATGAACTTGTGACCACCACCGGATCCGTCTACCAAAATTACGAGGTGGAGCGGGTGATGCCGGACTCCATCATCATCAGCTACACCCCCGCGGGCGGCGGGTGGGCGATGACGAAGGTGAATTTCAGCGATCTGCCCGCCGTATTTCGCCAGCAATACGAGAAAAAGTAAACCGGCTGCTTTCCAAACCTGACAGCCGGCAAAGGCACGGGTGCGACCGGGATTTATCAGCGTGAATTTTGCCGCCCGTCATCGGGCGATGTCACCGTAAAGGATGCCACGGCCATCGGTGCCGACATACACACGGCCGTAGATGCGCGGGTCGCCCGCAATGCAGCGGTAGCGGTTCCCCCATTGATGCTGGTCGTCGTTGATGCGCACCCAGGTCACGCCCGCGTTGTCGGACTGGAAGAGCCCTTCCCGGCCATCACAATCACCGGCAATGTAGAGAGCCGGATAATCGTTGCCCGGAGGCGCTTTGCCAAAGCCCAGCACCCTGACGTTCGGCGAGTTGGCCACCGGCGCGAATCTTGCCCCGCCGTCGGTGGAATGAAACAACCCGTCGTGACCATACACCCAAAGGTCCCCTTCCCGGCCGGGTACGGCCAGCAATCGCATGCCCTCCCCGCCCGCCCCGGTCAGGCCGGTGACATCGTTGGTCATGAAGGTCGCGCCGCCGTCGGTGCTCCGGTAAATCTTCCCGTCGGCAATGTCCAGACCATAAAACTTCGCCGGATTGGAACGGTCAGCGACCGGGCGAACGCCGGGCGGAAGTCCTTTCACCGGCACCCAGGTCCCGCCGTGGTTCGTGGAAATTTGCACGGTGCCTACGGTGCTCACAAACTCGGACCCGTCCGCCGAAAGTATCACCGCCCCGGAACCAACGCCGCCACCTTGCGGCCCGCCGCCGCCCCGCCAGCCGCCGGTATTTGTTGCGCCGGTTGAAAATGGGTTCCAGGTGTGTCCGCCATCCACCGAATAGGCCATGGGGGCGCGGCCGGGCATGCGCCAGACCGGCGAGCCGCTGCGGACAAAGATGTTGGGATTCTTCTCCGCAAAATCGAGCGAGTAAGTGGTGTTGAACAGGGGATGCAAAAACATTCCGCCTTTGGGGGACACATTCAAATCGTCATGCACAAAACCGCCGATGTCGCCGAAGGCGCTGACGAGGTGCGCGCCGGCCGGCGGGCTGGCCAGATCAACGACGGCCGTTTCCTCGATGCCTTCCGCCCAGACCGACCAATGCGTCTCCCGGTCGAGGTCCGCATTGCGGATGTCGTCGGTGTTCCAGATGGTGGCGCCGGTCGCATAGCAGACGTGGTTGGAATCAAACGGGTCAATCGCCAGCGCGGCCATCCACCAGCCCAGCGACGGTTCGGATTTGCCCCAGAAAAGATACGGCGACGCCGACGCATCGCGCCGGGTTTTGGCGGAAATGTCCTTCCAGGTCGCGCCGCCATCGGTCGTGCGGTAGAGATGATCGCCGTCATCATCGGACTGGCGATTCAACGAAGCCACGACGAGCGTGCCGGGGTTCTGGCGATCAACACCCAGACCACCGTAACCGCCCGGCGGAAGATTGCTATCGGTGACGGGTGTGATGTTGGTCCACGCGTCATTCCGGGGATTGAATTTCCAGACCGCGCCATCGGTGACGCCATTGGGCCCGACGCCGTTGTCATAGACCAGATAAAGCATGCCGTGCGTGTCAAACGCGGCATGGATGGGCACAAAACCCGTGGGTTGACCCGGCACCGGCCCCCAGGTCGCACCCGCGTTGGTGCTCCAATAGAGCTGGGCGTCGCCGGGGTCGGTTGAACCGACATAAATGGTCCCCGTCGGTTTGCCGGTGGTGCCGGTGGCGGAATCGAAAACCACAAAGCTCAGGCCGGCACTGCGCCGGCCCCGGAAATAACCGCCGTCCGGGTCCGGGGCGCTGCTGCCTTGCACGGGGAAATTTTCCACCTTGCTCCACGTCAACGCGGTGTCCCGGCTGATCCACAGCCCGTCATATCGCGAGCTGAAATAAAGGAGGTTGTCGTCATTGGGGTCAATGACCAGGCGTTCGCCCACGCCACGGCCGTTTTCGTTGCCACCCATGCGAAAGGGCACGTCAATCACCTGAAACGTTTTCCCTTGGTCCACGGAACGGAAGATGGCCGCCGGGTCGCGCGAATACATGCCCTGGGCCAGGTACAGCCGGTTGGGGTCCACCGGATCGGTCGCGAGACTTTCGGTGCCTTGCAAATTGGAGTCCGGACTCCAATCGGTCAGGGGAATCCACCGCCGGGCTGCGTTGTCCCATTTGTAGGAACTGCCGATGTCAGTCCGGCAATAGGCCAGACCCGGCTGCTTGAGGTTGAAGCTGATGCCGGGAACAAAACCGCCGGCGACCACTTTCACATTCTGCCACTCATACGGCTGTGACAACACGGGGATCGTCTGGCCAAACATCATCCCGGGCGTCAAACCTGCTGATAAACCGACCGTAACGACCATCAGACGCCACCGCTTGGGGATTCTTTTGAGATGCATCACCAAATCGTATTTTTTTATTACACGGAGTCAAGAACCGGAGAACGAAACGGCAGCGGTGCGTTGATGATTGCCGGCACCTCGAAGCCCGGACCAAAAAAAATCCGGCTTCGCCCTAAGGCTGGCTGGTGATCTTCTGCCAGTTGACGCCCTGCGCCCCGGCGTACATCGCAAACGCCTTGTCGTTTTGAATCAGCACCGTGCGCACCACGCCCGAATCATCCGCGCGGCCCAGCTCCAGAATGCTGTCCGGTATGATGCCCATCTTTTTGTGCGCGTACAGCAGCGCAAACACCGCCTGCGCCAGGGCCTGATACGGCAGTTCCTTGTAGGCGCCTTCAATCGCGTCCTCGGCGGCGTTGGCCAGAAATTCCAGCTGGTCCACCAGATGGGGAAATTTCGGCGCGTTGATCTGGGTGAATTCCAGCTTCCACTGCGGCAACTGCCGCAAAACCTTTTCCGCAATGGCCGGTGTAATCGTGCTGGCAGCACTGTTCACGAACTTGGCAATTTCAGGCATGACGGCCGCAATTTATGGAAATCACCGCGCCGGCGAAAGTGAAATCGTCGTGACGAAACACGCTTTCCTTCGCCCGGCTTCCTGCTAGGAATAAGCCCGTGCAAGACCTCATCGCCAAAGCCGGAACGCTGCTGGAAGCGCTGCCGTATATCCTGAGGTTCAGCGGCGCAACCTTCGTGGTCAAATACGGCGGCAGTTTCATGGATTCGCCCGACGCCCAGGTCCGCGCCGGCGTCGCGCGCGACATCGTTTTCCTCGAAGCCGTCGAGATCGATCCCATTGTCGTTCATGGTGGCGGCAAGGCCATCACCCGCGCCATGGAAAAGGCCGGCCTGAAGCCCGAATTCGTCCAGGGCCAGCGGGTGACCGATGAAGCCACGGCCAGGATCGTGGATGACGTGCTCTCGCGCGAAATCAACCCGGAAATCGTCAAAACCATCAATGCGCTCGGCGGCCGGGCCATCGGTTTTGCCGGACCGGACATTTTCAAGTGCCGCAAACTCTGGCTCGATGACAAAGATAACCCGGGCAAAAAAATTGACATCGGCCACGTCGGCGAAGTGGTGGCGGTCAACACCGCGCCCCTGAAGGAATCCATCTGGTGCGGCTTCACGCCCGTCATCAGCCCGACCGCCCGCGGCGAGGACGGAAAGATTTACAATTGCAACGCCGACGTCGCCGCCGCGCAGGCCGCCATCGCGCTCAACGCCAAACGGCTCGTGTTCATGAGCGACGTGCCGGGTCTGCTCAACGACCCGAACCGCCCGGACTCGGTCATCCCCCATCTCAAAACCGGCGAGGTCGGCGAACTCAAGCGAAACGGCGTCATCGACCGGGGCATGATTCCCAAGGTGGACAGCGCCGTCGCCGCCATCCGGGCCGGGGTCGAAAAGGTTTCCTTCGTGGACGGCCGCGTGCCGCACGCCGTCCTGCTGGAAATTTTCACCGACGCCGGCGTCGGCACGGAAATCGTTTTGTGAAAGTACACGCAAACATTCAACGTCCAATCCCGAACCTCCAATAGGTTGAAGAAGCTTCCGGAAAGTGCGACCCTGTCAACGTGACAAATCGAGATGCCTACATTTTGCGCGAGAACACCGGAACCTCCGGCATCGTGGAAACCGCCCGGACGGCGGTGTCCGTGCTGGCGAACCATGAGATTCCGCATCTCGTCGTGGGCGGATTGGCGGTGCAGGAACACGGTTATCCGCGCGTGACGATTGACGTGGACATTGTCGTGCCGGACGTGCTGGAAGCGGTGGAATTTCTCACGGCCAGCTTGACCGGGCCGTTTTACCGCGTGGCCGGCGTTGATGACCGGGTCGAAGACCGGCGGAACGGCGTGATGGTGGATTTGCTGCCGGCCGGAAAAGTCCTGCGGCGCGGCTGCAAGGTGCCGTTCCCGCAACCCGGCAAGGTCGCCGAACAAATCCAGATCGTGCCGCTGGAGGATTTGATTTCACTGAAGCTCGATAGTTGGGCGAACAACCCAACCCGGCGACTTAAAGACAAGGCTGACGTCGTTGAACTGATCAAATATCGCAAGCTTCCGCGCGATCTTGCCGTGAATCCCGCCGTCCGCACGCACTACCTCGAAACCTGGGACGCCCTCCGGGATGAAAAGTAAATTTGTAATTTACGATTTACGATTTACGATTGACGCCGGATTTTGAAAATGAAGGCGACTCGTGGATCGCAAATCCAAAATCGCAAATGAAAGAAATCGTTCCATCACCGCCACCGCTCGTGCACAACCAGTTCGAGTCGGTCCGGCAATTGTTCAGCCAGAACGTCGTGCCGAGCTACGGACGCTTTGACCTCGTGCTCAGCCACGGCGCCGGCAGTTACGTCTACGACGTGGCGGGCAAACGCTACCTCGACCTGGGCGGCGGCATCGCCGTCTGTTGCCTCGGTCACGCGCACCCTGCCATCACCGGGGCGCTCGTCGAGCAGTCAAAAAAATTGATTCACGTTTCCAATTTATATTTCACCGAACCCCAGGGCCGCCTGGCCGCCGAGCTCGTCAAACGCATCGGCCCGGGCAAATGCTTTTTTGCCAACAGCGGCGCCGAGGCCAACGAAGGCCTCTTCAAGGTCGCGCGAAAATTCGGCCACGACGAGGGCCGGTTTGAAATTCTTACGGCCATAAACTCCTTTCACGGCCGCACGCTGGCCGGCATCGCGGCGACCGGCCAGGACAAGGTCAAAAAGGGGTTCGAACCGATGACCCCGGGTTTCCGGCATGTGCCCTTCAACGACCTGGCCGCCGCGCGCAACGCGATTTCGCCCGCCACCGCCGCCATCCTGATCGAAGGCGTCCAGGGCGAAGGCGGCGTCACGCCCGCCACCCCGGAATATCTGCTCGGCCTGCGCGCACTGTGCGACGAGAAAAAGCTGCTCCTGCTCCTGGACGGCGTCCAATGCGGACATTATCGCACCGGCAGATTCCAGAGCTTCCAAAGGATACTCGAAGCTGCAACTCCGAGCTCCGATTTCCTGCCCGACGGCATTTCCATGGCCAAATCGCTCGGCGGCGGATTTCCCATCGGCGCCTTCTGGGTGCGGGCGCCCTACGCGGATTTGCTTGGGCCGGGCACGCACGCGACGACGTTTGGCGGCACGCCGCTGGCCTGCGCCGTGGCGTTGAAAGTTTTGGAGGTCATCGAACGCGAGCGGCTGGATGAAAACGCGCGCAAGCTCGGCGACTGGATGAAAAACGAACTGGAACGGCTCGCCGCAAATTATCCGCAGGTGGTCAGACGCGCGCGGGGATTCGGTTTCATGCTCGGCCTGGAACTGGTCGGGGAAATCCCGGCGTTTGCGTCCAGCGACAAGACGGCGGCGGTGCAATTCGTCAACCGGCTGCATCAAGCCGGCGTGTTGACCATCCCGGCGGGAACGCAAATCGTCCGGCTGCTGCCGCCGCTGAACCTCAAGCCGCAGGAAGCCGGCGAGGGCATCAGCAAAATCGAGGAAGTGGTGAAAAGCCTGTCATGAAAGATTCAAGCCATTCTCCCCCGCCCCGGCCCTTTCCCGCCGGGAGTGGGAGATGCTATCGCCTGTTCTCGCGGATCGCGAGGCGGCATGGGTAGAATGCGCTTTCAACCAACGCCGAAATACCGCCGGCTGTCCCCTCGCCCATCGAATGGAAGAAGGAATGTTCTGAAACGATGAACACCGCCGCCCACAAACATCTCGCCGACAGCGACCCCGTGATGCGCCGTCTTATCCGCGAACATGGCCCGTGCCCGCTCACGCCGGAAAAAAACCGTTCCCCGTTCCAATCGCTGGTCCAGGCCGTCGCCCACCAACAGCTCAATGGCACCGCGGCCAACACCATTCTCACCCGCTTCAAAAAATTGTTTCCGAAACGAAGGTTTCCGCGCCCGGAAGATCTGGCGGACGTCACCGATGAGCAAATCCGCGCCTGCGGTTTTTCCTTCGCCAAAATCAAGGCCATCCGCGACATCACCGCCAAGACCCTGGCCGGCGTCGTCCCAACTTCACGGCAAATTGTGAAACTGTCCGACGACGAAATCGTCGCGCGGCTCACGGAAGTCCGCGGCGTTGGCCGGTGGACCGTGGAAATGCTGTTGATTTTTCAACTGGGCCGGCCGGATGTCCTGCCCGCGGACGATTTCGGCGTGCGCACCGGTTTTCGCCACGCCTACCAAAAGCGTGACCTGCCCAGGGGGAAGCGCCTGCTCGCGTTCGGCGAACGCTGGCGTCCGCATCGCACCACCGCCGCCTGGTACCTCTGGCAGGCGGCCAATGCCGCCAGGAAAAAGAAGTGACGGCACGCCGGACTTGCGTTAATAAATTCCTTTGGGCGAAAATTCCAAAAACTTTTGAAAACGAAACATCTATTGTCACTGGAGAAGCTGCCGGGCGCGGACCTTGAAAAAATCCTGCGCGACGCCGCCGTGTACAAACGCGAACGGGCGCGGCGCGACCGGCTGCCGCTGGCCGGGAAGATTTGGGCACTCATGTTTTCCAAATCATCCACGCGTACCCGGGTCTCCTTCGAGGTCGGCATCCGTGAACTCGGCGGCCAGACCATGTTCCTGAATGCCGGCGAGATCCAGCTCGGCCGGGGCGAACCCGTCAAGGACACCGCCCGCGTGCTCGGACGGATCATTGACGGCGCGGTCATCCGCACCTTTGCCCAGGGCGACGTGGAGGAATTCGCCGAATTCTCCGGCATCCCCACCATCAACGCGCTGACCGATGACGAGCATCCCTGCCAGATCCTCGCGGACATTTTCACCTTCAAGGAAAAACGCGGGCCGATTGCCGGCAAGGTGGTCACGTTTGTCGGCGACGGCGCATGCAATGTGGCGCGCTCGTGGATGTTTGCCGCGGGCAAACTCGGCTTCGAACTGCGCATCGCCGCGCCCAAAAAATTCCAGCCGCCGGCGGAACTGCTGAAACGCGCGGGCGGCAACATCATCTGCACCGAGGACCTGCCCGCCGCCGCAAAGGGCGCGGACCTGCTTTACACGGACGTCTGGGTCTCGATGGGCAAGGAAGCCGAATCCGCCGAGCGCCTGAAAAGCCTGAGCGGCTACCAGATCAACCAGAAGCTCCTCAAGCTGGCACATCGGGACGCCCTGGTGATGCACTGTCTGCCGGCCTATCGCGGCAAGGAAATTGACGCGGAAACCTTCGAAGCCAATGCCGACACGATATTCACCCAGGCCGAAAACCGGCTGCACGTGCAAAAGGCCGTTTTGAACTGGGTGGTCTCCTGACCGTTTAGTTTCACAATTGAAGTGCGACAAAAGAGTCAGTAGTAGGCCTCGTTGGGAGTTTTGAAGCCTAAGCGGAGTCTGTGAGAGTTGTGGTTCTCCGGTTCTGGCCAAATTCGACGCTGCACCGCAGCTTGTCGGTATACGGCCCGGCAGCCTGGATGACCCAGGTTGGTTCCAGCCCCAGCTTGACATGTGGACATCAGACGCCCAGCCGTGGGATGTTATGAATCCAGCCTTACCCAAGTTTGAAAAGTATCCGCCATTCGGTCAGCAGGAAGCGACTAAATGATCGGGGCAATGTTTTCCAACACCGCGCTGGCGCCAATGGCCATTGCTCCTTCCGCCTTCGCCAGGGCTGCGGCGCGACGAGTGAGTTTGGGATGCGTTCGAAGCTTGACTTCCCGTCGGCGTGGCTCATGTTTTGTATCGTTAGAACACGATGACAATCCGCCGCCAATCAGATGATTTTTTTGAGGCGGCTCCCCCTGCCGTTGCCACTGCCGTGAGGACAGTTCTCTCAAAGCGTCCGCCCTACGTAAAAACCAGCGAGACGGAAAAAGACACCGTCTTTAAGACGAACATCAGGCCGAGTTGGTGGCTGGTCGGCACGGACATGACGATTCGCTTGCAGCCGTCCGCCGGCGGCACCCAGGTTGTGGCCACCACGAAATCGCAGTGGTTGATTATGGGCGACGTTTTTAACTACTACAGCCGATACATCCAGGATTTCTTGAAAGATTTACGGATTGAACTGCAGAAACCGAAGGGCGGATGACCTGGTCCAATGAACCGCCGCAGGTGACGCGGATGGCCGTGACTGCCGGATTTATGGACAAGAAATGAATGAGCACAACCAAGGAAGACATGCTTAGCAAAGTGCCGGAGGTAACCCTGATCTTCTGGATCATAAAAATTCTGGCGACCACACTCGGCGAGACCGGCGGTGACGCCGTCACCATGTCAATGAATCTGGGCTATCTCGTAGGCACCGGGATATTTTCCGTGATATTCATGGCGTCGGTCGTCGCCCAGATTTCCGCCAAAGCATTTCATCCGCTGCTGTATTGGACCACCATCATCGCCACGACCACGGTGGGAACGACGCTGGCCGATTTCGCAGATCGTTCGCTCGGCATTGGCTATGCGGGTGGAACTGCGGTCCTGTTCACGTTGCTGATGGCGTCCCTGTTCATCTGGTATCGCACACTGGGTTCGGTGGCCGTGGACACGGTCAGCTCGCCGAAATCGGAATTGTTCTACTGGGTCACCATCATGTTTTCTCAAACGCTCGGCACGGCGCTCGGTGATTGGACGGCCGATTCCGCCGGCCTGGGCTACGGCGGCAGCGCCGTCGTTTTTGGCGCCATGCTGGCGGTCATTGCGGCGGCGTATTACCGGACAAAGCTTTCACACACGGTGCTGTTTTGGGCGGCGTTCATCCTCACGCGGCCGCTGGGGGCGGTGGTCGGCGACTTCCTGGACAAGCCAATCCGCCAGGGCGGTCTGTCGTTGAGTCGTTATTCCGCGTCGGCGACGTTACTGGTATTGATCGTGTTTTTCATCTTTGCCTTTTCCCACAAACCAGCCCAACGAACACATTGAGTGCAACGCGGACCCGCCGTGCGTCGTTTGTTTCTCGACAGGAAGGCCTGGCGGCGCAAGCATGCGCTGGCTGAACCATGAACGCGCTGAAAGCCAAAATCCTGAATGTGACCGCCGACCTTTTATTCGGCCGGGAAGCCCGTCCCAGCAGCGGCAATCTTTCCAACCTCAAAGGTCTGGAGCAATGCGTGGCTTTCGTGCTGGAAGCCCGGGAAGGTCTGAAACCCATCCATGTGATCACCTGCCGTTTGAAGAGCGAGGAGCGGGAAATTTTTCCGGAAGTGGTTTGGGATTTGATCTGCGCCCGCGTCATCACGCCGACCAGCGAGAGTGGCGGATTAAACGAAATTCGCCTGCACTCGGATGCCGGGGCCAATTGGGAGAAATTCAAGGCAGCGGAAGTCATCCCGGGCTAAAATCCGCCGGGGCAGTCTCCCGGGCAATGCCGGGCAAATCAGGGTGTCGCGAACATCCGACCTACAGCGCAAACTGGCGCAGGTACTTCAGGGCCACTTTCAAATCCTTCGGCCAGGGAGCGGTGATGGTCAGGGTCAGGCCGGTGACGGGATGCGGCAGCGACAATTCTTCCGCGTGCAGCGCGACGCGTGAAATCAGCGGGCGTTCCTCGCGTCCGGGTTTGAGCCGGTAATCCGGTTTAAGCCGCGAAAGCCAGAGTCGTTTGCCGCCGTAAAGCAGGTCGCCGACGACCGGCAAACCGGCATGGCGCAGGTGCACGCGGATCTGGTGCATACGGCCCTGCAATGGTTCGCATTTCAGCAGGGCGTAGCCGGAAAACCGTTCCAACACCTCGAATCGGGTCCTGGATTTCCTGCCGTTCTGGAGGTCCACGTGTTGCATGCTGATTTTCAGCGGATGCGACGCAAGCGCGGCGTTGATTTCAAACTTGTCCTCCTGGGGCGAGCCCTGGGCCAGCGCCAGATGTTTTTGGAGCGGTTTTTCGGAACCGAACAGATTGGCGAGGGCGACGAGCGCCGGTTTGGTTTTGGCGAGCAGCAGCACGCCGCTGGTCTCAGGATCGGGCCGGTGGGCGTTCATCAGGTAATTCAACCCGCGTTCGCGCGCCCACGGTTTGGCGGCGGCGATGGCGGCGTGGAGCAATTGAATCAAATTCGGCCGCGCGGGATCGTCACGGTCGGGCGAGACGGGCAACCCGGCGGGTTTATCGAGGGCGAGCAGATGGTCGTCCTCGAATAAAACCGGAATTTCCCAAAATTCACGTTCGACGGGCGAGGAAAGTTTGATGGCGCTCGCGGTTTTCAATCACGTGACTGGTCCCCACCGCAACCGCAACCGCGGAACGGATTGCGATCAGGTTGAAGATTATGGTGAATTGTCCCCCGATTGTCCCGGAGCAATGGGCGTATTGCGCAAATCCCGGCTGCCGGTGTGCTCAATCCAGTTGTAAAACGCCGCAGTCTCGCGTTGCTCACGAAGCGCGGCGGCAAATCGGGGCAAATTGGCATTCATGGCGGTGATATCCAGCGGCAATTGCGACCCGACATAAACAACAAAGCCACCGTCGTCCGTCTTCTCAAAATCACTCGCGTGGCCAATCGACGTGGCGAACGCGGCCGACTTCAACTGGTTCATGGTGACGCGATCGCCCAATTCCGGCAAATCGGACGTGCTCAGGGAGAATGGCGGCAGGGCTTCGGAATGCAAACCGGCGGCGGTGCAAATGACTGAAAAGACCCTGGCACTGGCCAGGCCGCCCTGCTGCTGGAGGTTCTGAACAAAATTGGTTCCGGCTGCCTGCGCGTACAGCGTGGCTTCATGGAGCTGGTAGTCCGCCGTGACGCGGTCGCGGATGCGGCCAAGCGGAGGAATTTCACTGGGCAATTGTTTGGCGAGCGCGATGACATAAACGGCATCGCGACCGATGATGGGGCCGGCCAGGGGTTCGTCGGGCGTCAGTGCCAGGGCGGCCTTCATGAAAGCCTCCGGCGCGGTGATTTCCGCCGGACCGTATTCACTGCTGAACGGCGCGGTGAGATGCACCGTCAGCCCCTTTGGTTTGGCCGCCGCGGCAAGGTTTTCCGGCCGGACGGGATCCAGGTTGAAGACCTCGTTGGCGAATTCATCGGCCTGCTGGCGCGCATCGGCCAGCGCCTGTTGCCGGATCAAAAAGTCGCGGATTTTCGCCCGGGATTCCTCCGGGGTTTTCGCGTCCGGAAAGGCGTTGGTGCCGTATTGGCGGTAATCGGCCTCCACCTGCGCGTCGAGATTGGTCTGGGACAATTTTTTCTCCGCCCCGGCCATGAAATTCGTCACTGAAAACGCGACGTAGCTGACTTGCACGCGGTCCGGCAGCCGGTAGGCTGCGAGATAGTTGGTGTAAAATTGACCGACGGCTTCGGGGGTCACCGGCACGGAGGCCAGATAATTGGACGCGGAAAAGAAAACGATCTGGGCGGAGAGTTCCTGATACTGGCGCCGATAGACGGAGGCAGCCTCCTGCGGGGTGATGAGCTGACCGGTCAATCCCATGGCCTGGCGCAATTGTTCCATGACCATTTCGTGCCGGACGAAATTTTCAAAATCTCCGGCATCCAGGCCCTTGGGCTGCAGGACTGCCTTGACAAAGCCGTCCAGCGGCACACTCTGGCCATTGACCCCCAGCGCCTGCACCAATCCGGGCTGGCTTAAAATCTCATTGGCCGCCGTCGCCACCACCTCGTCTCCGATTTGAATGCCCAGGTCCTGTCCCCTTTGGATGAGCATCAGGCGCATGTAAATGTCACGGCGCAAATCCGCCGCGGAAATATTTGGGTCCCGGTCGGGCCATTGGTGAAAGCGAAGCCAGTCAAAAATATAAACCTCGTGCTGGGCGACCAGATACTGGTCCAAGGTGATTTTTCGGTCGCCGATGGAACCCAGGTTGCTGACGCTGCCCCCGCCACCGGATCGCGAGGGACCCGAGCCCATGAAGGTGACAAAGGTAACCGCGGTGATACCCATGACGACGATCAAAAGCCAGCGGTGCTTTCTAAAAAATCTAAACATAACTTTGAGGGCGGAAAGCCTAACCGGCCCGACCACCGGCGGTCAAACGAAAAGCGCGCGGATTCAGCCCGCTTTCAGCCACCGCGCCGCGTCTGCCGCCGCGTAAGTAATGATCACATCCGCACCCGCCCGCCGCATGGCCAGCAGGCTTTCCAGCGTCACCGCCCGTTCATCGATCCAGCCCCGGGCCGCCGCCGCCTTGATCATTGCGTGCTCGGCGCTCACGGAATAGGCGGCGGTCGGATAACCGAATTCGGTTTTCACGCGATGCACCACATCGAGATACGCCAGCGCCGGTTTGACCATCACCATGTCCGCGCCTTCCTGAATGTCCAAAGCCACTTCCCGCAATGCCTCGTTCGCGTTCGCCGCGTCCATCTGGTAACTGCGCCGGTCGCCGAATTTCGGCGCGGACCCGGCGGCTTCGCGGAACGGCCCGTAAAAGGCGGACGCAAACTTGGCCGCGTACGACAGGATGGGCGTGTCGATAAAACCGCCTTTGTCCAGCCCGGCGCGAATGGCACGGACGCGGCCGTCCATCATGTCGCTCGGCGCGACCAGGTCCGCACCGGCCTCGGCGTGGCTGGCGGCGGTACGCGCCAGCAGCTTCAACGACGGGTCGTTCAAAATTTTTCCGCCCGAGACAATGCCGCAATGGCCGTGCTCCATGTATTCACACAGGCAGACGTCGGTGATGACCAGCAGCGACGGCAATTCCCGTTTCAGCAGCCGCACGGTTTGTTGCACGATGCCGTTCCGCGCGTAAGCGCCCGAAGCCCGGTCGTCCTTTTGGCCGGGAATGCCAAAGAGTAAAACGGCCGGAACGCCGAGCACGTGGGCGCGCGCCGCTTCGCGGATGATTTCGTCCGGCGAAAGCTGGAACACGCCGGGCATCGCCGCGATGGGCCGGCGCAGTCTTTTGCCGCGGCGAACGAAGAGCGGCAGCACCAGTTGCGACGCACTCAAATGAGTTTCGGCCACGAGCCGCCGCAGGGCCGGCGACTGCCGCAACCGGCGCGGGCGATACGCGGGAAATTGTCCAAAGACGGTCAAGCTCATGAGCACATTCTAGGTTGGGCGCGCGGCGTGCAAAGCGCAATTTTTAAGGAAATGCGGGACGGGCAACTGGCCCGGCGCGAGCCACCCCACTTGCGCCTTGCTTCCGGCTGCCTGCCCCTTACTTTTCCCCGATGCGACGGGTCAAACAGGTTTGCTTGGTCCTGGCGGTGGCGTTTGTGTTCGTCGCGGGCGCCTGGTTCGGTTTGAAGGTGACCCATTGGATGGCCGCCGGTTCCGGTTTGCACGAGGAGGACACCACCACGGTCGTGCAGCAGGTCCAGACGCTTTCGGATTTGGTCACCGTCAAATACGTCATGGAAAAGGTGGTCATTCTCAATTCGCCGCCGACGAGCACGCTGGGACAGTTTGTGCAGGGTGAAAACCGGGTGTTGCTGCTGGCGCATGGGATCGTGAAGGCGGGCATTGATTTGAACCGTATTGCGCCGGAGGACGTGGCGATTGCGGGCCGGAAAATAATCCTCCACCTGCCGCCGCCGCAAATCACCGATGCCTATCTTGACGAACATCAAACCAAGGTGATTGACTGGCAAAAGGGTTTTTTGCGCGATTTCGACCAGGGCCTGGAAACGGCTGCCCGCCAGGATGCCGTGGACGACATTCGCCGGGCCGCCCGGCTGGGTGGAATTTTGAACGATGCGAACGAACGGGCGCACCTGGAACTGTCCTTGTTTCTGCGCCAGGCGGGATTTGAAGAGGTTGAGTTTGTGGACCAAAAACCGAACAGCCTGGAGCGTGAAATCGTGCCTAAATTTTAGTCAGCGTGCTTGATTTTGACCGACTGGGGAAGCTCCCCTTCGGCCTGATTTTCGATGGCAATCTGCAACCGGCGTTTCGACATGGAAATACGCATCACGTGCGAGCGAAGCTGCATCAGGCATAACGCCGCCGGCTGGGACACGCGCTGCTGGGTTGCCGCTTCGCCATGGGAGCGAGTTTGTAGCGAGGTTTTCGGCAAACTGGTTTTCTTGGCCATGCGGAGGATACCGCAAGTCATGTGCCAGAAACCCTTCAAACCAGCCCGCTGGCAGCCCTGGCCCGCTGCAACACATTCTGCGCCAGCGGACGGGCCTTCGCCGCGCCGTCAGCCAGAATCTGGCGGACCTCGCCCAGGCTGGCGGCCAGTTCCGCGCGTTTCCGGCGCGCGTCCGCAAAGTAATTCCAATAATGCTCGTATAATGCCTTCTTCAAATCGCCATAGCCCAGGCCGCCGGCGCGCAGGCGGTTTTCAAAATCCTTCGCCACCGCCGCCGGCGCCACGAGCTTGAGCAGTTGGATCGCGGAATTTTTGTCCGCGTCGGGTTTGGGTTCCTGCGGCGTCCGGCTGTCCATGACCATGCCCATGATTTTTTTGCGGATGGCTTTTTCGTCGCCGAATATTTCAATCGTGTTGCCGTAGCTCTTGCTCATTTTCTGGCCGTCGGTGCCGGGCACCACGGCGACCTCGTCGCGGATTTGCGGTTCGGGAATCACGAACGTCGGGCCGTATTGCTCGTTGAATTTGACGGCGATATCGCGCGTCATTTCGACGTGCTGTTTCTGGTCGCGTCCGACCGGCACCACGTTCGAGTCGTAAATCAAAATGTCCGCCGCCATGAGCACAGGATAGGCAAACAGACCATGGCTCGGCGCGATGCCCCTGGCGATTTTGTCCTTGTAGCTGTGCGCGCGTTCCAGCAGGCCCATGGGCGTGATGGTGGAAAGGATCCACGCCAGCTCGGTCACTTCGGGCACGTCGGATTGGCGGAAGAAAACGGTCCGTTTCGGGTCGAGGCCGCACGCCAGAAAATCCAGCGCCACGTCCAGGGTGTTCCGGCGGCGTTGCGCGGCGTCGAACAACGAGGTCATGGAATGATAATCCGCGATGAAATAGAACGCCTCGCCCTGTTCCTGCAACTCGAGGGCGGGCCGCATCATCCCGAAATAATTTCCCAGGTGCAGCGCGCCGCTGGGCTGGATGCCTGACAAGATTCGCATGACGGGAGTTTAATGGGAAAACATCGAACATCCAACATCCAACATCCAACATCCATGGGGCCGCCGAATCCGATTCATTGGATGTTGTTTGTTGGATGTTCGATGTTGGGTGTTGAAATTCTTTTCAACGTTCCGGCATTGACTTCCCACCGTTGCAGAACCCCGCCGGGTTCGTCCGGCCAGTTTTCCTCGGTGGCGGTCATGAACACCTGGCCGCTGGCTTTCCGCGCCTGTTCGAGCAACGGCAGGAAACCGCTGCGCCGTTTCACGTCCAGCTCACCCATCACGTCGTCAATCAGCAGGATGGGCGGCGAACCGTGGATGCCCGCGAGCAATTCCGCCTGCGCCATTTTCAACGCGATGGCCAGCGTGCGTTTCTGGCCTTCGCTGCCAAATTGCGCGGCGGATTTACCGTTGAGCAGCAATTGCAAATCATCACGGTGCGGCCCAATGAGCGTGGAACGATACGTCCGTTCGCGGGAACGCGATTGCGCCAGTTCCACGGCAAAATCCCGCTTTACGCTCGGCTGATATTCAATGCGCAATTCCTCGGCGTCATTGGAAATGCGGCGATAAGCCAGCCGCGCCAGCGGGGAAAACTTCGGCGCCAGTTCATGACGGGCGTGGATGATGTCGTCGCCGAGCCTGACAAGTTCCTGGGAAAAGCTGTCGAGCGCGGCTTCGTCCGGCGCGCGTTGCTTGAGCAGCGCATTGCGGGCGCGGACGGCGCGCAGGTAGCGCTGGAGCAGCGGAAGGTAGCCCGGCCGGGTCTGGGCCAGCAGCAGGTCGAGAAAGCGCCGGCGCGCGCGCGCGGCGCCCTTGACCAGCTGCAAATCTTCGATGCAAAAGACCACGGTGCGCAACACGCCAAGATAATCCGCAAGTTTTTTCACCGGCCGTCCGTCCAGCGCCAGCTTGCGCTCGCTGGCCGACCAGAACATTTTGATTTCGCGCGCGCCCTGGGCCACCACGGTGCCGCCGACGAAGTAGCCGCGCTGACCGTGCCGGATCATCTGCGCGCCGCCGACGCCCCGGAACGAGCGCAGCGTGGCCATGAGATAAACCGCTTCGAGGATGTTCGTCTTGCCCTGGGCGTTGTCGCCCAGCAGCAGGTGAAAGCCGGGCGCGAATTCCGCGTCCAACCGCGCGTAATTGCGAAAATCCCGCAGCCGCAAATGAGCCAGATGCACTAGGAGAAAATAGGAGCGCGGGCAGCCTGTCCGCGAGTTTTTTCAGCACGCGGGAAAGCGCCCCGGTTTGGTTCAACTTCACCGCGCCGCCGGTGTCCACGGTGATTTCCCTGGCTCCCGCCGGGGGGTTGCTGGTGTTGGTTTTGCCACCGGGTCAGCGGACCCAGATCTGCGTCGAGGTTTCCGGGCGGCCGGTTGAGCCGCACGCGCAAACCAGGTTTGCCCGGCACATTTTGGTACAGCTTGATCTCCGCTCCATTCTGGTTGACCGCCAAATCCACCCGTCCGTCCCCGTCAAAATCGCACAACACCGCCCCGCGCTGTTCGCCATACACCGGGCTGCCCGATCTACAATCGCCAGCGGTGCCGTCACCAGGAACTTCTGGCGTACCAAACCTCCGAATTCGAATCCGCTGGCGCCCGGAAACAGCCTTCCCGGAAACACCGGGGTTATGGCCCGTGCACCTTCGCCAACAGTTGCAGGGCGTCCTGGTTACCGGGGTCCATTTTCAACACATAGCGCAGGTGGGGGATGGCTTCGGATCCGTGCCCGGTGACGCTCAACAGCAAGGCGAGATGGAGCCGGGCCGGAATATAAGCGGGTTGAAGATCGATGGCGCGTTTCATCCACTGGGCAGCTTCGTCCATGCGCCCTTCATGGGCCAGGCAGAACCCCCACATGTCCACCGCCTTCGGGCTGTTTGAGACCAGGGCGGCTTTGTGCCAATCCTCCAGTGCTTCCGTGTGGCGCCCGGTCCTTTCCAACAGCACCGCAAGGTTGTTGAGCGTGTTCTCGGACCGGGGGTCGTCGCGAAGCGCGCGCCGGAGATAATCATCCGCTTCAGTCACGTTGCCGTAAACGATGTCCTCTGAAGCCAGGTAATTCAGCGCGGCAACGTTGTCGGGATCAAGTTTCATCGCCCGTTTGGCAATCAACTCAAGATCCGCCGGATCGGGGGGGCCGGCGGCCATGGAACCCATCAGGGAAACCAAGGCGTTGGGATCGTTCCAGTACAGTTTCAGCAGCGCCTGCCGGTAACGCGGTCCCTGTTCATCGTAAAGACGGCGCATTTCCCGGTAGCGCACGTCCTGTGGCAGCACAGCATTGGCTTCCTGCCAGCGGCCAAGCAGGGACAGACGATTGGCCTTGGCCCGCAGCTCCAGTTCCGTGTGCAATTGTTCCGCGGACGGTTCCGATCCCAGGTTGGTCAGACAAGGCCATATGTCCTCCATCGGCTCGATAAATTCCGCCGGCTGGTTTTTTTCACCCTTGGAGTAACGTGTTTCGTATTGGGTATAAGGAAGATTGTCGGTGTTGATCGGTCCTTCCCCGACCCAATGCCGGAGTGTGGTTTCCGAGCAGAGAAACGAATCGAGGAAGCCCGCCGGGGTGTCGAGTCCGTACGGCTCCAAATCCCGCCGCACGGGTTCCTCCCGGAGCTGTGCTCCAAGTTTGGCAACATCGATGCTCAACGGCTGGGAGGTCCCGACCAGCAGGGTATAGGGCACACAGCTCCCTTGCGCGTCCATGCCTTGGGTAACCCATAGGCTGGTGTGGGGAAACACCGCCAGGAAGGTGCGCACGATGATCTTGTATTCAGCCGTGGTCAACCCGTGCCGGGGCAGCCATTCGACAAAGACTCCGTTCGTGGTCAGGTGATCATGCACCAACTGGTAGAATTCCCGCGTATAAAGCACCCAACTGTCCGCGCTCTTGGGATGCGTGGAATCGGAAACGATCACCGGCCATTTGCGCGGCGCGGTCAGGATGTAATTGCGGCCGTCGTCAATCACCACGTGAGCTTTGGGGTTTTGCAGCACGCCGTTGTTTTCCTTCGAGAACAGTTCTGCGGCCCGCACCATGCAGCTTTCCATATCCACGATCGTGAGGGACTTTACCTCAGGCATCAGAGTGGTTGTTCCGGCGGCAATGCCGCCTCCGAAACAGATCATCAAGACGTCGTCCGGTCTGGCTTGAAGCATGGGGCCCAAATCTCCAAGCATTTTGAAGCATATCACGTCGCTATATCCCAAAGGCACCTCGGAATTTCCGTTCAACCAGAGTGTCTTGCAATCGTTCCCCCGGTCGCGCACCAGGGTGGCTGTGCCAGTGCGGCCTTCCTGGCAATAAAGAATGTCAGTGTTCATGGCGAGCCCAAAGTCCTTGGCCAGAAACACGCGTTGACACAAGTTCGAAGGCACCGCAGCAAGAAAAACCAGCAACGTCACGCCATACACCGCGGCGGCAATTGGGATCAACCGGTTCGTTCGCGGCCGTTCGCAAACCAACAGTGCCAGCCCCATGCCGCCGTACAGCAGGGAAGCCAGCAACAGGCTCCGTTGGATTCCGATCCACGGCACCAACACGAATATCGGCAGGAGCGATCCCATGACCGCGCCCGCGGTATTGAGCGCATAGAGCAGCCCCACACGCCGGCCAAGATTCCCCACATGCCGCCCGTAAACGCTGCACAACAGCGGAAAGGCCGCGCCCATGAGTACCGTTGGCAGGAACACCGTCAGGAGGGCCATGCCCTTGACCGACAACGGTTCCGGCGGCCCGGTGGCAAATATCAGCGCGCTGCCCACGAACATCGCCGGCACCGAAACAGCCAGGGACAATTCTATGATCCCGAGCGCGCGGGTTGAAAGCCCGATTCGGCGCTGCAAGATGGTGTAAACCAAGCCACCCAGCCCCAAGCCGAGCAGGTAAACGCACAAAATCGTTGGAAACACATAAGCCTTGGTGCTCAGGAATAACAGGTAGCGGACCCATAAAACCTCGCACGTGAGGCTGACCACCCCATTGAGAAATCCCACGACCAACAGCACCAACGCGGTTGTCTGTTTTAATTCGACCGGCTCCGGCGGTTTCGGCTGGCCGGTCGCTCCGGATGGAGTCGCATCTGCCGGTTCAAGCTCTGCCGCGCGGCCAATCGGCCCCGACAATGCAAACGCCGCAACGGCGACGGCCACGTTGACCCCCACCGCCGTCAGGTTGGTCAGGCGCAGACCGAGCGTGTCAATCATCCAAAAGCCCGCCGCCAGGCAACCGAACGCGGCACCCAGCGTATTCCAGCAATACAACGCTCCGATGCGCCGGCCAATCGACTGGTCCGACCTCGTCAGCTCCCGTGCCAGCAGCGGGAACGTTGCGCCCATCAGAAAACACGGCACCAACAGGATCGCAAAGGACAAGGTAAACCGAATCAGCGTGCTGACCAACAACGAGTCCGAAAACAACGTGGACAAGTCAGGCGTTACGTCTCGAAGCTGAGCCAACAAGAAGGGAACCGCCAGCGCCCAAACCGCAATCGCCGCCTGAAACAAGCCGAAAAACATCGTCCGGCGTTCCATCCGATCCGCGAGCCGGCCGCCCGCCAATCCCCCCAGGCCAAGCCCGGCCATATAGGCGCAAAGGACGATGCTGATGGCATACGAGCTGTTGCCAAAAACAGTGACAAACTGGCGGCTCCACAGCACTTCGAAAATCAATGAAGTGGCGCCGGACAGGAAAAAACAGGCGTAGATGCACCAATTCAACCACGCCGTCCGCCGGGTTGGTGCAAAAGCTTCGTGTAAAGGCACGTTCATTGGGCAGCACTCTAATAAAAGGAGACGGCCCGCCATTCAATCACAAAACGAGGAAATCACCCGGTGCGCCAGGAAAAAGCGACGGGATGGTTTGGCCGGGGCGCGGAGCATCGCTCCGCCCAAACCAGGTTTTGCAGCTTGCGGAGCAATGCTCCGTGCTCCAAAAAACACAAAATGAGAAGCGTCTTGAACCAGCCGTATAAACAAAAAAACCGGAGGGAAACTCCCTCCGGTTGTGTTTTAAATCTCTGATGAATCACTCAGGCGCGACGGCGGCGCAACCCCAACACGGCACCGAGGGTGCCAAAGCCCAACAGGGCGAGTGTGGTCGGCTCCGGCACGGATGACAGCTCGAACACGTAGTCGTAGCCGAGCGTACT
>Ga0302319_10003044_pt1 | contig 35482 bp, 31 predicted proteins | sample Bog_T0_2_FD_203319 | JGI IMG/M metagenome (GOLD analysis project Ga0302319, IMG submission 203319) | Peat permafrost microbial communities from Stordalen Mire near Abisko, Sweden - Bog_T0_2 | ecosystem: Environmental > Terrestrial > Soil > Wetlands > Peat | place: Sweden: Abisko, Stordalen Mire...
AATGGAAACATCGCCGACCCGGTCAACTTCAACCGCCTGCCAGAACCTCTGGCAGCCTAAACCGAAAAAACAGAACTTCCACTTAAAAATCGGCGAAAACTGTCCGAACAACCGGGGCCACCGCAAACGGACCTGTTTCGTGACATTGGCCCCTCCCGAACACCTGATATATTCCCGGCGGGGACTATAGGCCGTTCGCTCGTTTTCGTCAATAACCTAAATCGGCGTAGTAATTTCGGCAGTTGCAGGCAGAATGTTACCGTTAGTGCCTTTAGTGCGCGGCGGAATCCAGGTCCACTTTGCCGCGGAATTTGCCGTAGACAAACACTATGTAGCAAAGCGCCAGCGCCATGCCAAAGCCCCACCACACCAGGCCCACTGCAAGCGTGTGCGGGCCAGAGATGGCGCGGCTGAGCGTGATGTCGCGATCCGCGCCGGTGGTGGCGGGCAGCAGAGTTGGGTAGAGCCCCCAGCAGGCCCCGGCCAGCATGAAGAAGAGATACAGGCAGGAGGAGAGGAAGGCTTTCACCGGCTGGGCGTTGCGATTGAAGAGCCAGATGGCGCCCAGGGAGACGGCCACCCCTACCGGCACGACAATGGTGAAGGGGTAATTGAAATAGTTGTTCAGGCTGGCCGGGCGCACGGCGATGGTGGCGATGAGGCTGATCCCAGTGAGCGCCGTCAGCGCCAGCCAGAGTGGCGTCACAATGCCGTTGGCGCGCCGCTCCAGATCGCCCGAGGTTTTGATGGTGAGCCACAGAGCCCCGTGCATGGTGAGCGCCACCAGCGCCACCAGGCCGCCGATGACCGTGTACCAGTCCAGAATGCCGGGATGGACGCCGGGCTGCCAGTTGGTCCACAGGGGCAGGAAGAAGTAGCCGTCGGCTTGCAACGGAACGCCGCGCAGGACGTTTGCCAGGGCTGCGCCGAAAAAGATGATGAGCAAGGCGCTGGCCAGTCCGAAGACGCCGTCCAGCAGCGCGCGCCACACGCCCACTTCGACGTGGTTGCGCAACTCCAGGCTGATGCCGCGCAGAATCAGCAGCCAGAGCACGATCATCAGGGGCAGATAGAAGCCGCTGAAGGCCGAGGCATAGAGCAGCGGGAAGGCGAAGTAGAGCGTGCCGCCGCCGGCCAGCAGCCACACCTCGTTGCCGTCCCACACCGGGCCGATGCTGGCCAGGGTGGCCTTGCGCTCGGCTTCGCTGTGGACCAGAAACAGGTGAAGCACGCCCACGCCCAGATCGAAGCCGTCCAGCACCACGTAGCCTACGATCATTACGGCAACCAGCCAGAACCAGATGAAACCCATCATGATGAAACTCCCGATAAACGGACGACGGTCGAGATTTGTGGTTTCCCATCCTTTTCGCCGAAAGAAGCGGAAAGAATGGGGCACGGAGCATTTACTGGGCAGTTCGCATAACCGTCAGTCGGCGTCGACAAGGTCGGCGACCAGGGCCTTCGGCTCGGGGCCGCTGCTGATTTCGCGATAGATCAGCACGGTAAACAGCAGGCCCAGCAGCGCGTAGAGGCCCATGAAACCCAGCAGCGTAAACAGGCCGTTGCTGGCCGAGACGGTGTTCGAGTAGCCCTCGCTGGTGCGCATCAGGCCATAGATAAGCCACGGCTGGCGGCCCAGTTCGGCGGTCATCCAGCCGGCGGTGTTGGCAATGTAGGGCAGCGGAAAGCTCAACAGCAGGGCCCACAGCGCCCAGCGCGAGGTGTAAAGCCGCTTGCGCCAAAGCAGAAGCGCCGAAACGACCATCAGCAGCACAAACCAGGTCCCCAGGCCGGCCATGATGTGGTAGGCGTAGAAGAGCAGCGGCAGGGTGGTGGGCCACTGGTCGCGCGGAAACTGGTCAAGGCCCTTGACCTCGGCCTTGGTGGTTCCGTAGATCAGAAAACTGAGCGCGTCGTTGACCACGATGGGGTTGTCGATCTGGCCGGTGTCCTCATTGGGCTGGCCCATCAGCACGATGCCCGCGCCGGCTTCGGTCTTGAACAGGCCCTCCATGCCGGCCATGGCGGCAGGCTGGTTGCGCGCCACATATTTGCCGTGCAGATCGCCGGTGGGAAAGATGATCAGGATGGCGGAGATTACCCCGGCAATCACGCCCACCTTGAGAAAAATGCGGGCGTAATTCTCGCGCCGCCTTTCCAGCAGGTAAAAGGCGCCCACAGCGCTCATGACAAACGAGCCGGTGACCACCGCGCCGGTCATATTGTGCATGTACTGCAACAGCCCCCAGGGATTGAGCAGCAGTTGCCAGAAGCTGAGCACCTGGAACTGCCCGTTGGGCAGGCGATCGAAGGCCACCGGATGCTGCATCCAGGCATCGGTCACGATGATGAAGAAGCCGGAGATCCACGAGCCCACAAAGACCATCACCGCCGAGAACCAGTGCATCCATTTCGAGATTCGCTTTTCTCCGTAGAGAAAAAGGCCCAGGAACGCCGACTCCAGAAAGAAGCTGAAGACGCCTTCCATGGCCAGGGGCTGGCCGATGACCCCGCCGGAGAGCCGGGAGAAGCGCGCCCAGTTGGTGCCGAACTCGAACTCCATGGGAATGCCGGTGACCACGCCGAAGACGAAATTGATGGCGAAGATGCGCCCCCAGAAGCGCGCCGCCCGGTCCCACTGCTCGTCGCCGGTCTTGAGCGCCACCGACTTGAGCGCCACAATCAGCAGGCCGAGCCCCATAGTGAGCTGGGGAAAGAGGTAGTGGAAGGTGATGGTGAAGGCGAAGTGCAGGCGGTGTATCAGCTCAGCGGTCATTCAGCGGCCTCATGTTCTTGGATGTGCCCGAGGGGGGAAAAGGAGCGAGGACCACAGAGGATCAGGCCCCAGGGCAACGGCGATTGCGGAGCCGCTCAATCGGCTTTTAGATGAGCGTTCTGCAAATCGTTTGCAACACAAAACGGTCGTCCTGATTCTAATCCCGTAGGGGCAATTCCCCCGGTAATTCCCAAAGTCTCTGCCGGGCGCCCGCGCGGCAGCGGGAGAACTGCTCTAATGAGGAGATGGAGTCAGGGATGCGGACAGCAATCATCGGCGGTGGCATAGCGGGGCTCGCCGCCGCCTATGAACTGGAAAAGGCGCGCGCGGCAGGCGCGGCGGTGGAGTACACGCTGTTTGAGGCGCGCGAGCGGCTGGGCGGTTCGCTGGCCACCGAGATCGTGAACGGAGCAGTGCTGGAACGCGGCCCGGATTCCTTCATCTCAGAGAAGCCAGCGGCAGCCGAGTTGTGCCGCGAACTGGGTCTGGGGGCCGAGTTGACGCCCTCCAACGACGTTGCGCGCAAGACCTACGTGGTGGTGCGCAACCGGCTGATCCCGCTGCCCGACGGCCTCATGTTCCTGGTGCCCACCAAGCTGATTCCCACCGCGCTGACCCGTCTGTTCAGCCTGCGCACCAAGATTCGCATGGCGCTGGAACTGCTGCATCCGCCGCGCCCCAGCGGCCAGGCGGACGAGGCGGTGGCCACGCTGGTGGAGCGGCACTTTGGCGCCGAGACCGTGGACCGGCTGGCGGATCCGCTGCTTTCCGGCATCTTTGGCGGTGACGCCACGCAGTTGAGCGCGCGCTCCGTGCTGCCCCGGCTGGTGGAGATGGAAACCGCCTACGGCTCGCTTACCCGCGGCATGTTGGCGGCCCACCGTCAGATGCGCGCCAGGGCCAAGGCGGCGGCAGCGAAGAACGGGTCGATGGCGGGCCAGGCCAAGGCCGCCGGCAAACCCGCGCCGCGCGGCATTTTTACCACCTTGCGCGGCGGTTTGCAGCAGTTGATCGACACGCTTGAAGCGCGGCTCGATCCGGCTGCGGTGCGGCGCTCCACGCCGGTCAGCGCCTTGCAGAAGACCGCGGACGGCTGGCGGGTTGTGGCCGGGGGGAGATTGGAAGCTTACGATGCGGTGATTGTGGCCGCGCCCGCCTGGGCCGCAGGCGTGCTGCTGGGGCCGGTGGACACGGCGCTGGGCGAGGAACTGAGCAGCATTCCCTACTCCTCCTCGATTACCGTGAACCTGATCTACGACGAGGCCAAACTGGGTCCCCTGCCAGAGGGATTCGGCTTCCTGGTTCCGGCTAGCGAAGGCCGCGCCATGCTGGCCTGCACCTTTGTCCACCGCAAGTTCCTGGGCCGTACGCCGCCGGGCAAGGCGGTGCTGCGGGCTTTCCTGGGGGGCATGAGAGGCGAAGAGCTTCTGGCCGAGACAGATGCTGCGCTGGTGGCTACGGTGCGCCGCGAACTCGGCGAGATTCTGGGGGACAAGATCCTCGCGTTGACAGTGGAGCCGGAACATACGCAGGTCTCGCGCTGGCGGCGGGCCATGGCCCAGTACGCCGTGGGCCACCAGGAGCGCATCCAGCGGATTGCCGCCCGGGTCGCTACCCTCCCTGGCCTGCGCCTGGCCGGGAACGCCTACGACGGCATCGGCATCCCCGATTGCATCCGCCTGGGACGCCGTGCGGCCAAGGAACTGGTCGCCGCAAGCGAAGCCGTAGGCCAGCCGGTCAGCTAGTCATCGAGGCTTTGCGCGCCCCAGGTCCTGCTTTTGGGACCTGGGATCGGATCGTGCTCCGCCGCAACGCACGAATCACGCGATCAGAGACCTACCGCGGTACCACCGGCAGGATCAGCGCGCTGGGGTGTTCGCGGTCGTGGAGAACTGTGTTGGTGGCCTTCACAAACGCCGAGCTTTCGGCGGCGCTCTTGCCCGTGTTCAGGTTGCGGTCAAAACGCGGAAAGTTGCTGCTGCTCACTTCCAGCCTAATCCTGTGCCCTTTCAGAAACACATTGCTGGTGGACCACATGTCAATGGTGTACTCGTAGACTTTGCCGGGCACGATCGGCAGCGCCGTGGCCTTCGATTCACGATAGCGGGCGCGCAGAATGCCCTCGGTCAAATTCTGCGCAAAACCGCTGGGCCACACATCTACCAGCTTGGCGGTAAAGTCCGTGTCCACGGCTGAAGATTGCGCATACAGATCGAGCGTGATCGGACCGGTGACTTCCTCGTCCTGGTCCAGCACAGGCGTGGAGTACACCAGCACATCCGGGCGGCTCTCCACCGTTTTCTGGTCCCTGGGGCCGGGGGCAAGATGCTCGCTATCGCAGCACAAGGGCCCGCCCACGGTGGGCGCCGGGTTGGCCGGGTCATAGACGTAGCTGTCTGCCGCTTCCGCATGCCCGCCTGCGGTGGAGAGCGCGCCATCGCCTGCGGCGCTGCTCGCCTTGCCGTCCGAGTGCAGGAAGTAGCGGGTTTCCCTGACCCGCTCCAGCGGCCAGGAGTCCTCATAGCGCCACTTGTTTTCGCCCATCACGAAGATCTTGACCGGCTTTTCCGTGGCAAACTCGTTCTGCTTGCCCAGAAACAGGTAGTCGTACCAGTCCAGCGTGACGGCATTCTCGTCGAAGGCGGCGTCAGGGCCGAAATCGACGGTGCCCACGGTGCGGCTCCAGCCGGAGTGGCCGCCGATGGCGATCAGCAGATGCTGGTTTTTGCGCGCGGCCTCATTGCCGGCGTGCGCCTTCAGGCCCATGTAGTTCCTGATGGAGCCGCCCTGGAAGATGTCGTACCAGGCGGCGATGGTCAGCGATGGAACCTGGATGTTGGCGTAATTCTCTTCGATGGACCACTGCCTCCAATAGCCGTCGTAGGAAGGATGGTCGAGCCAGTCGAGAAAGTAAGGGGCCAGGTTGCTGGTGGAGGTGACCGTGCCGGACGCGGCCTTCAGGTTGAAGAGCGGGTACTGCTTTAGCGGCAGCACCTTGCTGCCCACCATGGCATTGGTCCCGTCCTTCACAGTCCGGTTGAAAGTGTCCTGCGCCAGGCCGGAAGTCCAGGACTCGTTGAACCACTGCTCGAAGGCGCCGCCCTGGTAGGTCCAGTTCTCGTGGTAGTTGCTGGCCGTCACCACCGGGCAAATTCCGGCCAGATGGGGCGGATGGCCGATAGCCGCCAGCATCTGCGTGGCGCCCACGTAGGAACCGCTGAACATGCCCACCTTGCCGTTGGAGTGGGGCAGGGCCGCGGCCCATTCCACCGTGTCGTAGCCGTCCTCGATCTCATGCTTGAAGGGGTACCACTCGCCCTCGGAGGTGTAACGGCCGCGCACATCCTGGATCACGACGATAAAGCCGCGCCGAGCGCCCATCTGCCCAAAGCCGGCCATGTTGTCCTTGTTATAAGGAGTGCGCGTCAGCAGCACCGGCGACGTGGCGTCCGCGGCCGGACGATAGATGTCTGCCCGCAGCGTGACGCCGTCGCGGGTCTTCATGGCGACGCCGTGCTCGATAACAATGGGCGCCAGCGCGTCCTGAGAAACCGCTTGGCTGAAGGAAGAAGCGCCGGGCAGCAGCATGACCGTAACAAACAGGGAGCAAAGCAGATTTTTCAGCATGAAGTTTCCCCCGCGGCGAAAGCCGGAACCATTTTATAGGTCCCGCGCCGCGGGGATGATGCGCTGGGTGCCCCACCCTCGCCGCGCCGTTGTTTTTGCGGCTAGGCCTCTGACCGCTTGAAGTTGTACCAACTTGGGTGCCCCAGGTCTCGCTTCTGAGACCTGGGAGAAAATGGCCTCAAGGTACGAAATCATCCGGCCAGAGACCCAGGGTGGGCTGGCACGATGCTCGCATGAATGGAACAGCGAAAACACTCCAGTTAATTACATGCCGCCCGCGCCCAGCAGGACGCCGATGCCGTAGGTCACCGCGCCTTCGAGAGCGCCGACTACCGTCATCTCAAAGCCGGAAGACCACCAGGAACGGACGGTGATGAGGCTCTTGGCGGCGCCCACGGCGAAGTGCGCGGCCAGCGAGATGACGGCCGCGGCGATGACCGCTTCGATCCCGTGCATAAAGAAGAACGGAATGATGGGAATGGCGGCGCCCACGGCGGTGGAGAGCGCGCCGGAACTGGCCGAAATCATGGGATTGGCCAGCGCCTCCTCGCTGGAGCCCAGCCGCTCGCTGGCCAGGGCGCGGAGCAACTGGTCCGGGTCGTTGGCGATGTGATTGACCATGTGCTGGGCGTCTTCCTCGGGCAGGCCCTTCACCTGGTAGTAAAGAGAGAGCAGTTCGCGGGCCTCGGGTCCGTTCATCTCGATGGCCTCGCGCTCGCGGGCCAGCTCGGCGTGGTAGATTTCACGCTCGCTCTTGGCGGCCAGATACGCGCCGGAGCCCATGGAGAGGGCAGAGGCGATGAGGCCGGAGAGGCCGGCCAGCAGCACATATTTGCTGTCGCCGGAGGTGGCGCCGCTGACGCCGCTGACGATGCCGAAGATGGCGCCCAGACCGTCGTTGACGCCGTAGATGGCGTCGCCGATCCAACTGCCGGGCTGCTTGCGTCCCTCGCTGCGCTTGGCCAGCATCTCATTCAGAACCGCCTGGGCGTCGATCTTGTGGGCGCCTGAAGGCTGCGGATAGTGGCCGCGCAGCAGCGAACCAAGCTCCTTATAGTGGTCCTTTTCGTCTTCGATGACGTGTTCGAGGATGGCGATGGATTCCTCGTCGCCCAGCGACTTGAGTTGCTCGCCGTAGCTGGCGATGGCGCGGCTTTCCTCGATTTCCAGGCGGCGCAGGGCCATGCGCACGCCGCCTGCCCGGTTGGCCAGCGAGTCGGCCTCGCCGCCGGGGCTGCCATGGTAGACCGGCTCGGCTCCGCCCAGTTCCAGGATGCGGCCGTGCCACAGCGCGGCGTGCTCCCACTCGGCGCCGGCCAGGTGGCGCAGCACCTGGGCGCGCACCGGGTCCGTATCCCGGTCAGCCAGAGCAAGGTACGTATGGTAGCCCTCCATCTCGGCCTTCCAATTGCCCTCCAGGGCTGCCAGGACCTTCTTCAGTTTGGCGCTGCTCAACGTTCCAATGGCCACGTGTTTCTCCTCGCTTAGTCATGAGAATACGGCATTTGCCGCGGTAAGGCAGCCCTTGTATCGGCAACGCCTCTGCACAATCGTTTTTGCCGTCACTTCCCCAGTGCGGGGTTTTCCGTATAGTGTTGAGTGCAGCAAAAAAGCCGGATTCCAGGCAAATGAAAGCTCGCCGGCTAAACCAAAGCGGCCACAGACTGCAAGCGTTCTGTACCCAGAACGCCGGAAACCAGCCCTTACCGGGCAAAACTATTCGAGGAAAAGGGGAACTACCCTTATGGCAACACGATCCACGCCGCAGGCGGCCCAAGGCACGCCCAACTACACCGGCCCGTTCATTACGGTCACCGCGCTGTTCTTCATCTTCGGGTTCATCACCACGCTGAACATGGCGCTGGTGCCCCACCTCAAGTCCATCTTCAATCTGAAATACGGGCCCGCCATGCTGGTCGAGTCGGCCTTCTTCCTGGCCTACTTCGTCTTCTCCGCGCCAACGGCCAAACTGATTGAGGCCATCGGCTACAAGCGGACCATGGTGGTTGCCCTGTTCATTCAGGTGGTTGGCTGCCTGCTGTTCATTCCGGCGGCCAGGCTGGTGAGCTTCCCGCTCTTCCTCAGCGCCGTGTTCATCGTGGGAGCGGGCGTTACCGCCCTGCAGACCTCGGCCAACCCGTACGTCGCCATTCTCGGACCCGAGCACAGCGCTCCGGTGCGGCTGACCCTGGCCCAGGCCTTCAACTCCATCGGCGCCACCATCGCGCCCATTGTTGCCGGCGCCTACATCCTCACCGATCCGGCCGTACTCACTTCCCCGGCCGCCATTGCCAACACGGTGCGGCTTCCTTACCTGCTGATCGCGGCCGCCTTGCTGGTGCTGGGCATTGCCGTGATGTTCATGCATCTGCCGCACGTGGTGCAGACGCAGGCCTTCCGCCCCGCCAAGGAGGGCGATCCCATCCTCAGCCGCAGCATCTGGGGTTACAAGCACACGGTGCTGGGCGCGGTGGGCATTTTCCTCTATGTGGGCGTGGAAGTGGGACTGGCCTCCATTGCGGTCAACTACTTCAAGACCCAGGGAATGAGCACCGCCAAGACCGCCTCCTTCCTGGTTTCGCTCTACTGGTTCGGCGCCCTGGTGGGCCGCCTGCTTGGCTCCTGGGTCCTCACCCGCATCAAGTCCGGAAAACTGCTCGGCATCTTCGGCTTTGCCGCCGCCGCGTTGCTCTCCCTCTCCATGGTTACCAGCGGATGGGTTGCCATCTGGACCCTGGTGCTGTGCGGCTTCCTCAACTCCATCATGTTCCCCAACATCTTTGCGCTGGGCATTGCCGGGCTGGGGCCCATGACCAGCAAGGGTTCGGGACTCATCATGACTGCAGTCGTGGGCGGAGCGGTGATCCCCTTCCTGATCGGCGCACTGGCCGACCGGGTGGGCATTCAGCACGCCTTCGTGCTTCCCGTGCTCTGCTACCTCTTCATTGCCTATTACGGGCTGTGGGGCTCCAAACCTGCGCGGACAATCACGGCGTAGGCTGGCAGGTTGTTGATTGAAGGCCCTCCGGCGCAAGCCGGAGGGCCTTCGCATATCTGGCGGTATCGCACGCCAGCGGCGGAATTTACGGTAAGATGGGTCACGCTTTTTTAGAGAGGAACGCCGCATGAAGCGCTCAGCCAAGCCGCGCAAACAGAGCCTGATGCTGGTGGTTGTGGTGGCGTTTGCCGTGGCGATCTTGTTGCTGCGGATGCTGGTCTTCGTGCATGGGCACGGGCGGCGCTAGCGGGGTAGTTGTTCATTCATTTCCCCAAAGCTCTGGGACAGCGGGCACTGGCTCTATTCGTGGTAAAACGGGAATTTGTCGGTCTCGCTGGTTTTCCGGCCGGCCCACCACGCCTTGATGAACTTCCAATGGATATAGACCGAGTGGTTCAGGTGCAGCAGCAGGCCCTCGCGGCCATCCAGAAAACCCAGCCGGAAGAAGTAGTTGTAGATAAAGGTCGCCGCCGGATTCGCCACCCCGTTCCACAGGAAGGCGGCCAGGGACTTGCTGTCGCGGCCGTTCTTGTGGAGCAGTTGGGCAATCTCCGAGCTGTAACGGTTCATGTGCTCCAGATAGATCACCATATCCGGGTAGGCATAATGCAGCATGTCGTGCTTGAGCTTGCCGCGGGATCCCTCGAACTGCGGCGTCGAGTGCGGGCCCACGCCCTCGCTGAGCCGTGCTGCCCCGCGCCGGAAAAGGCGCAGCTTGTGGTCCGGGTAGAAGCCACCGTGGCGCATCCAGCGGCCGAAGATCAAATTCAGCCGGGGAATCCAGTAGGCGCCGTATTTGGGTTCGCGCCCGTCCTCGCAGGCCAGTACCTTGCGGATTTCGTCCTGCAAGCCGGGGGTGAGCACTTCGTCGGCGTCCAGCAGCAGAATCCAGTCGCTGGTGCACAGGTCCAGGGCCACATTCTTCTGCTCGCCGTGCCCGCCGAAGTCGTGGTAGGAGGTCTTGGCGCCGAAGGATTGGGCAATCTCCAGGGTGCGGTCCTTCGATCCCGAGTCGACGACGATAATCTCGTCGGCCCAGCGGACGCTCTCGAGGGTGCGAGGCAGGTTCGCCTCCTCGTTCATCGTGATCATGGCGACGGACAGGGTCTTGCGCATCGAACCAAGGATAAACCGGCGGGGGGCTGCGCGTATGCTGGCATCATGACTGCCGAGGAGGAACGATGAAAGTCCTGATCTTTGGCGCCACCGGGATGGTGGGCCAGGGTGTATTGCGGGAGTGCCTGCACGACCCCGAAGTGGAACTGGTGGCCACCGTGGGCCGCACCGCGACAGGCGTGCAACACCCCCGGCTGCAGGAGTTCCTCCATGCGGATATGGCGGACTTCAGCGACATCGAAGCCGAGCTGGCCGGTTTTGACGCCTGTTTCTTCTGCCTGGGCGTTTCCTCCAGCGGCATGACGGAAGCAGACTACGAGCGGGTATCGTATGGCTTCACCGTGGCCGCCGGGCAGACGCTCAGCCGGCTCAATCCAGGGATGACCTTCATCTATGTTTCGGGCTCCGGAACCGATAGTTCCGGGCAAGGCCGCATCATGTGGGCGCGCATCAAGGGAAAGACGGAAAACACGCTGCTCGCCATGCCCTTCAAGGCCTACATGTTCCGCCCAGGGATCATTGAGCCGCTGGATGGAATCCGGTCGAAGACGACCGTCTACCGAATCTTCTATGGCTTCAGCAAGCCGCTGCTGCCGCTGCTGCGCTGGGCTCTGCCCAACCAGGTGCTCTCCACGCGGCAGATCGGCCTGGCCATGCTGGCAGTGGCCAGGCAGGGCTGGGGAAAGCGCATTCTGGAAAGCCGGGACATTCGGGCGGCGGCGCGGCGGTAGAGGCGCCCTGGGGCATGGTAGAGTGAGATTCCACGGAGGGGGTTGCGCAATGGCGGCTGGAAGTCGGCTTCCCGATGAGATTGAAACAATCGGCTTGCAGCAGCAGGTGGCGCGTTTGCAGGCGCTGCTTGAGGCTTCACGGCAGGTGCACTCCACCATCCGCGAAGAAGAAGTGCTGGAACAGGTGATGCGCATTGTGGTGCGCGAACTGGAGATGGCCGGAGCGGCCTTTCCCGGCACCGGCATGGCCTATGGCGATGCACCGCTGGACGATGCCGACGGCGCTCCCAGTTATGCCCTGGAGGACCGCGAGGGGCAGCAAATGGCGGTGCTGGTAGTGACGCCCCCGGACGGCCGCGAGCTCACCCTCTACGAGACCGACTTTATTGAGGGGCTGGCGCTGCAGGCCGCCGTGGCCCTCGAGAATGCCCGCAATCACAAGCGCAACGTCGAGTTTGCGCGCGTGCAGCAGGATATGGATGCAGCCCGCCAGATTCAGCGTTCCCTGCTGCCCCATGCGCTGCCCGCCATCCCCGGCTACTCGGTGGCCTTCCGCTCCGACACCTGCTACGAGGTGGGCGGGGACTACCTGGACATCGTCGACCAGCCGGACGGCAGCTTGCTGATGGCGGTTGCCGATGTGGCCGGCAAGGGGATGGCCTCAGCCATCATGTCCACCAGCTTCCGCTCCGCTTTTCGGGCCATGGCGGTGACCGGGCTGCCGCTGGACGAGTTGGCGGCGCGCATGAACCAGTACCACTGGGCGGAGGGCGAGGAGGCCCGTCGGCGCTACGTGACGGCGATCTTTTTGCGTCTGTATCCCCAGGCCGGCCAGGTGGAGGTGGTGAATGCCGGGCACAATCCGGGCTTCCTGGTTGCGCCGGGAGCGCAGCCGCGCCAGTTCGAGGCCTCGGGTACGCCACTGGGGTTGTTGCCGGGAATGCGCTACACCAGCGAGTGCTGCGGGTTTGCGCCGGGGACGCGGCTGCTGTTTTACACCGACGGCCTGACGGAAGTCTTCAAGGGGGATGAGGAATTTGGACCCGAAAGGCTGCTGGAGGAGTTTTCAAGGTGCCCGGCAGAGAAGGCCGATGGTATTCTCGATGCATTGTGGGCGGCCATCGAAGAATTCTCTGAAGGGGGCCCGCAGGGAGACGACATGACCGCACTGGCGCTGTGCCGCGGGACGGCTTCCACGGAGATGCCGGCATGAGCGAGTTCAAATCCGCCACGGTGGAGGTCCGGCTGCCTTCGCGGCTGGGCTTCGAAAAGGTGGCCATGAGCAGCGCGGCCAGCGTGGCCAAACTGATGGGCTTCCGCGAGGATCGCGTGGAAGACCTGAAGACAGCGGTGGCCGAAGCTTGCATCAACGCCATCGAACACGGCAACCGGCTCAACGAGAAGTTGTCGGTGGGGGTGGTTCTTTCGGCCGGCGGCGACAAGCTGGAAGTGAAGGTAATCGACGACGGCAAGGGCATGATGAAACAGCCCGCCAAGCCGGACATCGACCGCAAGATGCACGGCGAGGAAGGCCCGCGCGGCATGGGAATGTTTCTCATCCAGGCGCTGGTGGACGAAGCCGAGTGGGTGGCTGGCTGCGACGGCAAAAGCAGTTATGTGCGGCTGGTGATCCGGCTGGATAAAGAAGCGGAATAACTGAAGAGATTACGGAGACGATCAATCGTGCAGAGCGAAACCAAGTCGCGTGTTGACAAGCTTACTTCTCCCGCGGGGCATCCAGTGACCGTACTGCGTTTTGAGGGGGATATCGCCAGCACCTCAAAAGACGCGGTTCTGGGCACTTATCAAGGACTCCCCAAGGATACGGCGAAATTGATTCTGCTGGACTTTACCAAGGTGGATTACATCAACTCCAGCGGCATTGCGTTGGTAATCCAGTTGCTGATTGAAGCAGCTAACGCCGCGCAGAAGGTGTATGCCTTCGGCCTTTCCGCGCACTTCACCAAGGTCTTCACCATGGTGGGCATCACCAAGTATGCCGGCCTCTTCCCCGGCCAGGCCGAGGCGCTGGCCGCGCTGTAGAAAACCATTCCCTATCAACTCGGCATGCTTCCTTGTTAGCGATCGCGCGCGGTTAGCCAAGTGCGTTTTCAAGTCTTCCCGCAGACCTGTCACCCCCTGAGCGAATCTGTGCTGCTTCCTTGCTGCGCGGTCGCGTTTGCGCCAGGGTCCGAATGGAGTTTGGGTGCCCCACCCTCGCCGCGCTTCTGTCTTTGCGGCTAGGGTGGGCATGCTCAGCATTCGCATCCCATGTGCGGTGAATTTCGCTGGAAGGCAGTCTCCGCTTGACAGCCGCCCCAGCGTACACGAGGCTTGTTGCATGTCCCGCGTAATGCGTTTCACCTCAATCGCTGTTCTGACGTTCGCCATTCTCGCCCTTGCCCCCCTGACTCATGCCCTTGAAAAGCAGCCCGCCGCGGTTTACCACGCGCGGCGCGGGGCGCTGGCGGCCAAACTGAATGGCGGCGTCGCCGTGCTCTTTGCCGCCGAGGAACCGCTGCTGGATTTCATGCCCTACCGCCAGGACGAGGACTTTTATTACCTGACTGGCTGGAACGAGCCGGGAGCGGCGTTGCTCGTGGTGGGTGACGCGCCAGGGGCGGCTGCTCCGCGCTCCTACCGGGAGATTCTCTTTTTGCCCACCCGCGATCTGCGCATGGAAAAATACACCGGGCTCAAACTGGACGCGGCCACGCCCGGAGCGGCGCAAACTGCGGGCGTAGACGCCGTGCAGCCCATGACCGAGCTGCCTGTGGTGCTCAACGGCCTCATCGACGCCGACCGGCGCCTGATGCGCAATGTGTGGGCGCAGCCTGAGGCCCCGCAGGCCAAGGCCCTCGTGGGCTTTACCGCGGTCACGCTGGGCCAGGACGCCAATGCGCCGCTCCGCGATGTGACCGCCCTGACGGCGCAGTTGCGCACGGTGAAGGATGGCGGCGAGATCGAGCTGCTCAAGAAGGCTTCGGCGGCCTCGATTGCCGGCCAACTGGTGATGATGAGGGCTGTCAAGCCGGGCATGACGGAGCGCGCCCTGGCCGGCAAGATGACAGCGGCGTGGATGGAGGCAGGCTGCGAGCGCCCCTCGTATGCGCCCATTGTGGGCTCGGGCATCAACTCCACCATCCTGCACTACTCCGAGAACAGCCGCACCATGGAAGACGGCGACATTCTCCTGGTGGATGCGGCCTGCGAGTACTCCATGTACGCCAGCGACATTACCCGCACCGTGCCGGTGAACGGCCACTTCACGCCCCGCCAGCGCGAGATTTACAACGTGGTGCGAGGCGCGCAGCAGGCGGCCATTGACGCCTTTGTGGCCGGCAAATCCAAGATCAACGACCGCGACCGCAAGGACCCGGACTCGCTGGACACCGCGGCCTACAACTACATCAATACCCATGGCAAAAGCCTGGACGGCAAGCCGCTGGGCCAATACTGGCTGCACGGCCTGGGTCACCTGGTGGGCATCGACGTCCACGATCCGGCCGATTACCCTGCCCTGCTCAAGCCGGGCATGGTCTTTACCATCGAGCCGGGCGTCTACATTCCCGAGGAGAAGATCGGCGTGCGCCTGGAGTGCGTCTTCCTGGTCGGAGCCGACGGAAAGCTCATTGACCTGACCGCGGCCCTGCCCCACAGCGCCGAGGATGTGGAAGCCGCCATGCAGGGGAAATGAGAACCGGGAAGCAAACTGCCACAGCTTGCGGGATTGTGTCTTTTGGCTGAAGCGTACGGGCTTTGCAGGCTGCCGGAAAACTCAATTCAAGGGCAAGAAGTGTTAGGGCATGACTTTAGTCGTGCCGCAAGCCGCACAAAGTAACGGACGGGCTGAAGCCCGTACCCTTCAAAGCTTGTATTCAATAAACATCTCATTGGGGAAAGAAATGGACCCGCGCGACGAAGTGGAACCCGATCAGTTGGAAATGCTGGCCCGCGCCTTTCGCGAGCAACTGCTGGCATGCCTGGAAGAGTGCGCCCAGGGCCGCCAGGGCCTGTTTTCCGACTTAACGTATCTTGAGGGCGACGCCGGCCGCGACTGGCCTGAAGCAGCGCGGCTGCGCGAGTTGGCACTCGGGTTGCAGGGGGTTTTTGCCCAGCAGGAACAGCCCAACCCCCTGTGCGACGAGTTCCTTGACCTATGTTCCATCCACGGGGAAAGCCATCCCGGCGAGCGCCGGCTGGCGCGGTCGTTTTTGCGGCGGATCGAAAAGGGTGAAGTGGGAACCAGGCTGGAAGAGGAGAGAAAACCTTGGTAATTCTGCACGCCTTTCTGGCGCTGGTGTCGGGCTTTGCCACCACGGTTCTGCTGGCGATGGGGATTACGGCGCTGCTCGCGCACATGGTGCCGAGTTGGGTCGGCGCCGAGGGCCGTCCAGGCCCGGCCTACGTCTTTGTGAACCTGGGCTACTTGTTCCTGGCCGCCGCGGCCGGCGGCTATGTGACGGCCTGGGTTGCCGCCGCCAATCCGCTGATTCACGTGCTGGCCCTGGGGCTGGTGGTTCTGGCCCTGGCCGCCCTCAGCGCCTTGCAGGCGCGCGGCAAACAGCCCATCTGGTACCAGTTGGCGCTGGTTGCCATCTCCCCGCTGGGCGTGCTGGCCGGGGGGCTGGTGCGGCTGAGGGCATTGGGAATTCTGTAGATATTCCCACTTTTCATGAAAGTGCCACCGTGATACATTAGCGCCACGGACGGAGAGGGGTGGAAATCATGGAGGTTTTGCAAGTTCAAGAGCCAAAGGTGGGTCGGAAGTGGCCCAGGTTTGTCGACAAGCTCTGGGTTCGGACTCAGATGGGGGAGAAGGGGCGGCTTGTGATTCCCGCCGCTCTGAGAGAAGCGATGGGGATGGCCGACGGCGACGTTTTGGATATGCGCGTTGTGGACGGCGAACTGCGGATTGCAACGATGCGGGAACGGTTGCGGCGCGCGCAGGAGCGTGCCAAAGCCCTCGTGCCACCGGGTGTCAGCCTTGCCGACGAGTTGAGCGCGGAGCGGCGCGAGGCGGCAAAGCATGAATGAGTTTGTGTTCGATGCCTCCGCGATACTCGCCATACTTCAAAACGAGCGTGGCGCGGAGACGCTGACGGACGAAATCCGCAAGAATGCAGTGGTCAGCGCGGTCAATCTGGCAGAAGTACAATCCAAACTCGTCAAAAAAGGGCACGATCCGGAAGAAGCCTGGGAAGATGCCCTCTCCACGATGACCCTGGTCGAGCCCTTCACTGGCGAACAGGCCAGGATCGCCGGTGACCTGATCACAACGACGGAGAAGTATGGTCTGTCATTGGGAGACCGATCCTGCCTGGCGTTGGCGATTGCGCTCAAGGCGCCGGTCTATACCACCGAGCAGGTTTGGAGAAACCTGAAGGTGGGGGTTCCGATTCACGTGATTCGATAGAAGCAGTTGAAGGCGTCGGGGTAGGGCACCCGGCAGAGGAAAGGCCGCTGGCGATTTGAATTCTAGGGATTCTGAATGTTCTAGAGGGTGGTTGAGGAATGGGAAAGCAGATTCAACTCAACATGAAGGTCTATCCGCTTTGGCGTGAAGACGTTTTTAAGGACATTGCTCGCATTCCCGAGCAGGATCGTGGTGGTATTTGCGAGGGCAGCATCTGTTCGATCACTGCGAACGGACGCACAAAGCGAGTCATCGTACGAGGCTTGGAGGAGACACTTAACGGCGGCATAATGTTTGATGAGATTACTCGCAGGGCGATGGGTAACTTACAGCAAGGGATTCACTATGATTTTACGATCAAAGAAGCGGGATTATGGGGCCAGGTCAAATGGGCATGTACGGTTGCTGACCGGGGCGCGCGAATTTCGGCGTGGATCGGCGTTGTTTCAATTGTGCTAGGAATAATCGGAGTAGTGCTGGGCGGCATCGGCCTATGGATTGCCGAACTCCCTCATCGCTAGATCTCAGGCTGAGCCACCAACCGCTGGCAATGTGAGTGCCCATTGGCCTAGTTGTGGATGTACACTTGAGATCGAACTAAGCCGCACTGATGGATAGTGGGAGTTTCTGCCATGAAATCTCGCTTCGGATTCAAATCTGCAGTTTTGCTCGCTATGTTCCTGATTACTTTATTCGTTTGGGTTAAGAATAGCAATACACCCACCACGTCAGAACCACCGGGAACATCCTCTTCAACAGTTGTTCCTGGGGCTACAGACAGGCCCGCATCGAATCCTGTAGATGCTGGCCGTATCACGTCCAACAGTGCCGTTGTGGGAGAAAAGAAAGAAGCATCAAATCCGGATTCGACCGGAACTCCTTTGCCTGCGATCCATAACTCCTCAGATACGCACTGTGACTATTCGCGCCAATGCACTGATGGACAATTCGCCGACCTCATGGGGGCGTTGCAAAGGCAATGGAATCTCACCCCTGAATGGCTGAGGGGAAAATGCCTCCCGAACTCCACATATCCTTCGATGGAGGATTGCATCCTTAAGCAGACTATGTTGTGGGGCAACGCACACCCCGATGCTACAGCCCCTTGGATAAATCCTGATAATTACCTGAACAAATCCACTGAGTAGATCTTATTGTTCCGCAGATCGTATGGCGGAAAGCAGAAACAGGCAAGGCCAGAGCGATGCTCCGGCCTTTGCTGTTGGTAACGGGTTGGGTACTTACCCCTGGATGTCGAACTGCTCGGGATGCAGCGCCGGGTCGCTCTTGATGAGGATGTTCTTGCCGATCATCTCCTCGAATTCGACGATCCAGCTGGCGTTGTTGGCCTTGAGGACCTTCACCGTCTCCGGGTTCACGCGCAGCAGAACGTCTTCGCCCTCGAAGTGCTTCTTCATCTTGCGCAACTCGGTGTAGATCTCGTTGCAGACCGTGGTCGGGCTCTTCACCATGCCGGTAGCCTGGCAGGTGGGGCAGGGCACGCTGAGGGTCCGCTCCAGGGATTGCTTGACGCGCTTGCGGGTGATGGCCACCAGACCGAAGTCGTTGAACTGCAAGACCTTGGTCGGGGCGCGATCGCTCTTGAGGGCTTCTTCCAGGGCGGCCATGACCTTGTAGCGGTTCTTGCGGTCGTCCATGTCGATGAAGTCGATGACGATGATCCCGCCCAGGTCGCGCAAACGAATCTGGCGCACAATCTCCGGCACCGCGTCGAGGTTGGTCTTGACGATGGTGTCCTCAAGCCGCGCCGACTTGCCCACATATTTTCCAGTATTGATGTCGATGGCAACCAGCGCCTCGGTCTGGTTGATGACGATCGAGCCGCCACTCTTGAGCCACACCTTGGAGCGCAGGGCTTTCGAGATTTCGTCCTGAATGCCGAAGTGCTCGAAGAGCGGCGTTTCCTTGGTGTAGAGCTTGACGCGCCGCGTCAGGGTGGGCGAGAAGTGGTTGAGGAAGCGCACAATGCGCTCGTAGTTGGCCTCGGAGTCCACCCATATGTTGGTGAAATTGCTGCTGACCTGATCGCGCAGAATGCGCTCGATCAGGGACAGATCGTGATAGATCAGGGCCGGCGACTTGGAGGCGTCGGAGCGCTGCTTGATCTCGTTCCACAGGTGGATCAGGAAGCGCAGGTCGGCGCGCAAATCCTCTTCCGAAGCGCCTTCGGCCGCCGTGCGGACAATGAATCCGCCCGGCGCATCGCCGCGCTCGCTCACCAGAATCCGCTTCAGCCGCTGGCGCTCTTCGTCCGAGGCGATCTTGCGGCTCACGCCCACATGGGTCACCGTGGGCATGAAGACCAGGAAGCGTCCGGGCAGGGCGATGTGGCTGGTGATGCGGGCGCCCTTCAGCGCGATGGGCTCCTTGGCAATCTGCACCAGGATTTCCTGCCCCGGTTTCAGCAGGTCGCTGATGATGGGCAGATCGGAGGTCTGCATCGAGCGGCGCGAAGGGCCGCGGCGGTTGCTGGTCGGCGCTGCTGGGGCTGCCTGGCCGCCACGTCCGCGGCGTCCGCGTCCGCCGCGGTCGCGGCGCGGCAGAAGCTGGGCTTCGCCGGCGGGCTGGGCGCCGATAGCAGGCTCCTCGTCGCCCTCCTCTTCGTCGAATGTTTCTTCGTCCCCGTTCTTCTCATCAAGGTTCATCTGGATGCGGTGGTCGAGGTGAGCTTCCTGGAACATCTCGCCGAGTGCGCCGGAGCGAGCCTGCGCGGGCAAGGTCTCCTCTTCAAAGTCGAATTCGTGGTCGTCGGCCTTGCCGTGATGATGATGGGGCACAGCCTCGAACTCTTCTCCTTCGATCACTTCTTCCTCGATGAGGCCACTGCCGGGGGCATAGGCCGAAACCGATTGAACCGAAGCGGGCTTGGAAGCCGGTTCGTCGCCCTTCTTCTTGCCGCCCAGTCCAAACAGGCGGAAGCCGGTTGGCGGCGCAGGATCGACGTTATGCGAAGCGGCGGCATCCGGTTCCGGCTCTGCGCTTGACGGCTGCGCGTCTTCGGCTGTTTCCGGCTCAGGAGCGATGGCAGTTTCAGCAACCTCTTCGGCGGCTGGGGGCTCGGGCGCCATTTCTACCGATTCCTCGAATTCCTCTTCCTCGACGAATTCCTCTTCGGCCACTGGCGGCTCGACGGCTTCGGGCGCCTCAACCGCTTCCGGCCCGGCTGCGGGAGCCTCCTCGACGGCGGCTTCCTGCTCCAGTCTGGACTGAGGGGCATCGGAGAAGATACCGTGCGGCTCGGGGTTCACTTCAACGGCAGGTGCAGGGTTGCGATGCTTGGAGAGCGACTCGCCGGGCAGCAGACCGCTGCCGTCCCACTGCAGAGGCGCTTCAATCAGAGTGGAAGGCTTAAAGCTGCTGGACGGGCGGACCGGTGCGGGGGCAGCCTGGTGATTCTCCTCCTCCGTCACGCCACCATACTTTGAGAGCGACTCGCCGGGCAGAACAAACGGGGCCGGCGCACGCTCCATGCGCGGTGCGGGAGTTGGCGCATAGACAGGCGCCGCCTCGGCTTGAATCGCCTGAGCCGTCTCCGGCTCCTCGGACTCCTCCTGGTAGGTTTCGACAGGCGGCCGGGTCTCCGCCTGGCTCAGACCCTGTTCGGGCGCGCCTGCCGGGCCGCGGCTACCGCGGCGGCGGCGGCGTCCACGCCAGCGGCGGGCACCCGCCTCATTGGCGTCTTCCTGGTCGTTTTCCACCTGATCGGCGGAAGTGAAGGACTGCGGGGCGGCGATGGTTACTTCTTCGGCCTCGGGAACAATCTCGACGGCGGGCCGGCGGTCGCGGGCCAGGCGCTCGGGCCGCGGCTCCTGCTTCTGCTCCGGCTTTTGCGCGGGCCTGGCCGGGCGCTCTTCGGCGCGCGGGGAAATTCTCTCCGGGATGGTGGCGTGGCGCACTTCGCGGGGAGGCTGGTTGGCGCCGCTGGCTGCGGCCTTTTCCACCTCGTCGGTCTCTTCCGCGTCTTCCAGCTCCATGAAGTCAGTTACATAGAGGAAGGCGTCCCGCTCCAGGCCCACGTCCACAAAAGCGGACTGCATGCCGGGCAGAACGCGGGTGACGCGTCCGTTGTAAATCGACCCCGCCAGGGTGTACTCGTTTTCGCGTTCGTAGTAGATTTCCGCGAGTTGATCGTCTTCCAGAATTGCAAGCCGGGTTTCATGCGGCGTGCTTGAAATACAAATTTCCTTTGCCATCGTACCTTTCCGCCCAGCGGCTTTTGCCTGCTGGGACCTGCGGCAAGGTCGGATGAAGACACACAATTCCGGAAGGCAAGGGGATAAGCGGAAGGGATGACGCGAGAGTGGCTGGTGCGGCGGTTACCGTACGGCGGTCTGCCCCTGGGGGCGGCGAGCCGCGGCGGTTATCCTGCCGTACCAGCTGTCCAATGCGGTGATCCAATTGCAGAGAGTTTGTGGCCAACCATGCCGATGTTGCTGGCGGGGCCGTTCCACCATTGGCTGTAACACAGTTGCGCTGCGCCACCGGAGAGGCGATGGTGTGCCCCAATAATTCCGTGCGCTCCGTCCAACTTATGCGCTGCCAACGGTTTTCCCGTCTCTGCGTGCCCATGAACCCAATCCTGCCGGGCTCGAGATCCATCCGGACCTGGCCGGCTAAATGCTTGAAAATACTAATCCTGCGGTCCGGACAGTTCCGGGTTGGCGCAAGAGGTGAACTTGTTCAGTTGACGAACCGGCGCATGCGCACATTCATCGCCGCGCCCAGCGCCAGGAACGTAAACAACACCGAAGATCCGCCGTAACTCATTAACGGTAAAGGAATTCCGGTGACGGGCATAAACCCGATGACCATGCCTACGTTGACCGCAATCTGAAAGGTCAACACAGCCACGACACCCATGATAATGAGGGAGCCGGACAGGTCTGCGGCTGTTTGAGCGTTCTGAATCAAACGCATCAATATGGAAAAGTATAGCAGCAGCACGAACAGAGCGCCGACAAAGCCGTGTTCCTCGCCGAAAGCGGCAAAGATGAAGTCGGCATGGGGAATGGGCAGAAAATCGCCCTGGGTCTGCGTGCCCTTGGCCGCGCCCTTGCCCCAAATCCCGCCCGAGCCAACGGCGATCAGGGACTGGCGGATCTGGTAGCCGGTGCCCTTGGGGTCGCTGTCGGGGTTCAGGAAGCTGGTCAGGCGGGCTTTCTGGTAGGGTTTCAGCAGCTTGCCGCTGCTCCACACGCCGCCTATCAGGAGGAGGGCGGCGGTCGTGAGGATGAGGGACTGGCGGAGGTTGATTCCGCCCAGGAAAAGGCCGGCAACCAGAATCGGCGTATAGGTGAGCGAGGTCCCCAGGTCGGGCTGCTTGAGGACCAGGAGCAGGGGCACGCCCACCAGGGCAAAGGCCTTGAAGATGTCCTTCCAGGTGAGGCTGCGCCCGCCCAGGTTGGCAAAGTATCGGGCTACGGCCAGAATCAGGACCAGCTTCACCCATTCCGAGGGCTGAAAGTGCATCGGGCCAAGCTTGATCCAGCGGCGGGCGCCCAGCACTTTCTGGCCCACGGCCAGCACTGCGACCAGCGCCACCAGACAAACTCCATAGGCCCAGGGAACAAAGTCGATCAGCTTGTGATAGTCGATCTTGGCAAACAGAAACATGGCCGCCAGCCCGGCGGCGATCCAGAAGATCTGCTTGGTGTGGAACCCCGTGTACTTGGTGTGCAGCGTGGCGGAGTAGATTTCAAAGACCGATAACGTGCACAGGATCAGAACCATGCAAAGCAGGGGCCAGTCGAAGTCGCGAAAGCTCAGAAAGCGGCGCATCAGGGGTGCCTTTCCCGAAAGCGGAGGGGACTGGCCGCAAACCAGGCTGGGAACGGAAGCAGACCGCTGGCCATGGAGCGGGGAGCAGTCCGCGTGGGATGGATAAAGAAGTGCCCGGAGTGGAGAACCGAAGCTTGTGTCGCCTGCTGGCCGCCATGTCCCTTGGTGCGGCCGACCGGTGCAGGGTTCGACCAGACAGCGCCTACCTCGACCGGCTTGTCAGCACCCGCCTGGTCCAGAATGTTGTGGTCCTGCATCCGCTTCTTGTTTACATAGGTGGTAACCACTGCGGCGGCGATATGCGCCGAGTTCGAGCCCCAGTCGCCGTGCTCCTGCAGCACCGCGACCACAATTTCCGGATTGCGCCGCGGAGCCATGCCCACAAACCAGGAGTTCGGGGTTTTCGCTCCGCCCTTGACGTGGGTATCGCCGCCGCCCACCACCTGAGCGGTCCCGGTCTTGCCGGCAAAATCCACGCCTTCCAGGTGGGCTGCCGCAGCCGTGCCGGTGGTGGTGGCGGCAGCCATGCCGTCCGTAATGATGTCCCAGGTATCGGGGTTGATGGGGACCGTCACATCCCCCGAGCCGGGAAAGCTGTCCAGAACCGCCTGATGGAATTCGGCCGGAAGCTGGGAGGGATCAACCACGTGCGGCCGGACCAGATGCCCGTCCGAAGCAATCCCGCCCAGGGCACGCGCCAGTTGCAGCGGCGTCACCTGCGTCTCGCCCTGCCCAATGCCCACCGAAATCGTGTTGCCGGGGTAATACCTCTGGTGGTAGTTCTTCATCTCCCACTGCGTCGAGGGCATCACCCCCGCTTTCTCGTCGGGCAGGTCGATGCCGGTCTTCGATCCCAGGCCCAGTTCCGTCGCGTACTTGGCGATCATGTCAATGCCCAGTTTCTGCGCCAGGGTATAGAAAAAGGTGTCGCACGACAGCGGAATAGCCTGGCTGATGTTCAACACCCCGTGGTGCTTGTCGCAGTGGAAGAAGCGCCCGTAGAAGGTGCCCCCGCCCACGCAATTCACCCGCATATCCTGGGCCACGCCCTCCTGCAGGCCGGCCACCGACATGATGATCTTGAAGGTGGACCCCGGTGCGAGCTGATCCTGGATGGCCTTGTTCATCAGCGGGTGCCCCGGATCGCTGATGAGCTTGTTCCAGTCGACGCGATTGATGCGCACCGCAAAGGCGTTGGGGTCGTAGCTGGGATGCGAGACCATGGCCAGAATCTCGCCGTTGCGCGGGTCCATGGCCACCACCGCGCCGTCGGCGTTGCCCAGCGCCAGCTCCGCAGTGCGCTGCAGGTCGATGTCGATGGTCAGCTTCAGGTCCTGGCCGGGGATGGCGTGCTGGGTCCTCAGGTAGCCCACCTCGCGTCCGTGGCTGTCTACAATCACGTCCCGCGAGCCGTCCTGGCCTCGCAGCAGTTCGTCGTAGGTCTCTTCTACGCCCGCTTTGCCGACCACATCGCCGGGCTCGTAGGCGGCATAGCGGGGATCGTTGAGCATCTCCTCGCTCACTTCGCCCACGTAGCCGATCAGGTGGGCGGCAAAGCCGTCGCGGGGATAGAGGCGGCGCTCCTCGTCCACGGTTTCCAGCTCCGGCAGTTCGTTGCGGTGTGCTTCGATGAAGGCTTCTTCGTCGGCGGTGATGTCCTGCTTGATGGGGATTGGCTGGTAGCCGGGGGCGGCGCGATAGCGGTGCAGGGTGGTACGCAACTGATCCAGGTCCAGATCGAGACCGCGGGCGATCAGGGGCAGGTCGGCGTCCACGTTATGGCCCATCTCCCTGACCAAGAAGCAGGAGACCGAAGGGTAGTTGTCCACCAGCAGCCGGTTGTCGCGATCGAAGAGCTTGCCGCGGGCGGCCATCACCGGAACCTTGCGGATGCGGTTCTGCTCCGCCAGCAGGCGGAAGTTGTCCGCGCCCAGCACCTGCAGCCGCCACAGACCGGCAGCCAAAGCCAGCATCATCAAGAGGATGCCATACTGCACCACCGTCAGCTTGAGGTAGGGGAGCTTTTCGTCGCGGTTGACCCTGCCGGAATCCATCTCTTTACGCCTTAGAATACAGCCAGTTTGCTTGCGTTATTGAACTTCCTTGCGCCGCCATACCTGAAACGGGACGGGTTGACCAGGCCGCGGAAAAACCTTGCTCGCGTCAAGCCACGACTTCACAGGCTGCGGAAAGACCAGTCTGGCGGGAGGCAGGGGCTTTCAACCCTCGTACAAAACCGGCCTCCCTAACCCCTAATCCCTAATCCCTAATCCCTGTTCCCTGTTCCCTGTTCCCTGTTCGCTGCTCCATCAATCCCTGATTTGCAGACGGTCCAGCAACGGAAACAGCACCAGCGCAATGATTGAGTTGCCCACCGCCTTCAAAAGCTCGGTGATCCAGCTCCACTCCAGATCCAGGCCCAGCAGGATGCGGTAGATGAAGACAAAAATCGCACTCGACAGCAGAGAAAGCAGAAAGTTCAGGATCAGGCGGATGGTGTGGTTCTCCACGTCGATGCGCACTCCCACCGAAGCGGCCAGAAAGCCGACCACCGTTTTGGCGATTCCGTTCACACCGATGGCATGGTTCGAGAGCGCGTCCTCAAACAGGCCCATCGCCGCGCCCATAATCGTGCCCTGAATGGGGCTGCGCCGCCCCAGCGCGAAGTAGACCGTAATCACCAGCGGCAGATCGAACCAGGCATAGCGTCCCAGAACCCGCGGCAGCCAGGCCTGCAGCACCAGCGCTGCCAGCGGCACCAGCGCGTACACCAGCAGCGGATAGCGGCGAATCTCCAGATCGCGGCGGAAGTCGGCGCCCAGTACACTCATGGCTATGGAGTCCTCCGCGGCTTGGCCGTCTGCTTCGAAGTGACGCCAGGCGCAAGCCCTTCCTTGTTCTGTGGGGACTTGGCGCCCTGCCGGGGCTTCGGTTTCACTTCATCGGTTGCTTCGGGCAGCGCTTCCGGCGCGGTCCCCGGAGAGAATCGGTCAGGGTGCTGCGTGTGCATCAGCTTGGGCGCCGGCGGAGTGGCCGGAGCGGCTTGCTCTTGTCCCGGCGCCGGCGGCGTGGCTCCCGGTTGCGCCGCAGGCGCCGGGGGGGCGTTGGGGTCGGTCAGGCCGGGCAGCCGCTCGGCCATGAGCTCCGAGGCCTTCTGCTGTTCCTTGATGGTGGCGGCCTCGGCGCCCTTCAGCGCATCGCTGGTCGCCATGTCCTGCTGCTGCTCGGGCGAGAAGCGGGGCAGGGCGGAAGTAATGACCAGCACTTCGTCCAGGCGGTCCAGATGTGCGGCGGGCTTCACAATCACATCGATAAAGGAGTCCCGGTCGGGGTCGCGAACCACCTTCTCCACCACGCCCACGGGCAGTCCGCGAGGGAATATCTGGTCGCCGCCGGCGGTGAGCACTTTTTCGCCGGGCTGGATGCGCTGGTCGGCCATGATGCCTACAATTTGCGGCTGGCCGGCGGCGTTGCCGCGCAGAATGCCGCGAATTCGCGTGGTTTCAAGAATCACGCCGGCCCCGCTGGTCTGGTCGTTAATGGCCAGCACCTGGGCCGTGTGCGGGAACACATCCCGTACCTTGCCCACGATCCCGTCGGCGGTGATCACCGCCATGTCGCGCTCCAGGCCGTCCGCGGCGCCCTTGTCCAAATAGAAGACCCGCGACTGATCGCTGCCGCTGGAGCCAATGGCCTGCGCGGCCAGGGTCTTGTAGATATATTTCTCCTGGAAGCCCATAAGCGCCTGCAAGCGCTGGCCCTGGTGGGCATCCTCCAGCAGTTCGGCCTGCTCCAGCCTGAGCCGGTCAATGGTCTTTTCCAGATCCTGGTTCTGTTGGCGCACGTGGCGCAGATCCAGGTAGTCCTGCCAGAGGCTGCCAAAACCCAGCTTGGAAGAATGCATCAGCCGCTCCGGCGGCGTCACCAGTGCATCGGCCCACAACCGGATCAGGCGCACCCCCGGCCCGTCCTGCGGGTCGAGCGTGACGCGGCCAGCGTCGGTTCGGCGCACCTGCACCGCCAAGCCGACGATCTGCGCCACCAGGATTACCAGCAGCACCAGAGGATTCCGATATCGATTGAAGAACGATTCCATAACTAGAGATCAGGCTGGGGGAAAAGACATTTCAGGGACAGCAGGGTCGAATACATTGTTAGAAATTGCCGATGAATACTGTACTGGAAGGGAGGCCGGGGTCAATGCCCCGGCCTTCCCCATTAATCGATCTTGATCTTGCGCAGAAGCCGGAAGTCGGAGAGCATCTTGCCGGTCCCCAGCACCACCGAGGCCAGCGGATCGTCGGCCACCGAAACCGGCAAACCGGTTTCCTCGCGGATGCGCTTGTCCAGGTTCTTGATCAGCGCGCCACCCCCGGTGAGCACGATGCCGCGATCGCTGATGTCGGCCGAGAGCTCCGGCGGGGTGCGCTCCAGAGCCACGCGGATGGCGTTCATGATCACCGCAATGCACTCGCCCAGCGCCTCGCGAATCTCGCTGTCGTCGATGGTGATGGTCTTGGGCACGCCCTCAATCAGGTTGCGCCCCTTGATTTCCATCGTCAGCGGCTTGTCCAGCGGGAAGGCCGAGCCGATCTCGATCTTGATGTGCTCCGCGGTGCGTTCCCCGATGAGCAGGTTGTATTTGCGCTTCAGATAGTTGGTAATGGCCTCGTCCATCTGGTTGCCGGCCATGCGCACGGAGCGCGAGTAGACAATGCCCGACAGGGAGATGACCGCGATGTCCGTAGTGCCGCCGCCGATGTCGACCACCATGTTGCCGCCGGGCTCGGTAATGGGCAACCCGGCGCCGATGGCCGCCACCATGGCTTGCTCCACCAGGTACACTTCGCTGGCCTTGGCGCGGTAGGCCGAGTCCTCGACCGCCCGCTTTTCCACTTGGGTTATCTCAGAAGGTACGCCGATCACAATGCGCGGATGCACCAGCATCTTGCGGTTGTGCGCCTTCTGAATAAAGTAGTTGAGCATCTTCTCAGTGACTTTGAAGTCGGCGATGACGCCGTCCTTCATCGGCTTGATGGCCACGATGTTGCCGGGCGTGCGGCCCAGCATATCCTTGGCCTCCTTGCCCACGGCTTCCACCTCGCCGGTGTTCTTATTGATGGCTACGATGGAGGGCTCATTGACAACAATGCCCTTGCCGGCCGCGTAGACCAGGGTGTTGGCGGTGCCGAGATCGATGGCCAGATCGCTCGAAAACATGCTGAAGAGCGAGCGCAAACCGTGCGACCGCGAGGAGCGCGAAGGATAACCATTCAATGACATTGGGAAACTAGTTCTACCTCAAGGGTTATTGTACGGCCAGTGGCCCAAAGCTGCATTCTGCGAGCTGCACCATGTGCCGCATGATGCGCCTTTTGCGCTACACTCAGGTGTTTGCCGTCCCTGCCAGTCAGCCTCACCCCGCGGAACTGCCAGGGAACGGAGTACCCCGGAGGCCGCCATGCCGAGCCGAGTCAAACTGCACCCCAAGCCACCCCAAGCCAGCATTGAACCCTGTCGAAGAGGGCCTTCCCCCGCATTTCGGCCGGGCGCCAGGACCCAGATTTCCATTTCCGGGCCCTGCGTACCAAGAGTGGACAACTGACCACCGACCCCTGACAACCGACCACTGCTTTTTCGAGGTTTCCATGACTTATCCCACGTTTCACAATCTGATAGGCGGCCAGTGGCTGCCCGCCGCCAGCGGCAAAACCGTCCTCAATCTGAACCCCGCCAATCACGCCGACGTGGTGGGCGCGTTCCCCTCCTCGCACACTGAAGACGTGGACCTGGCCGTCTCCGCCGCCAAAACGGCCTTCGCCACCTGGCGGCTGGTTCCGGCGCCCAAACGAGCTGAGGTCCTGGTCCGCGCCGGCCTCCTGTTGCAGCAGCGCAAGGAGCAGTATGCCCGCGACATGACCCGCGAAATGGGCAAAGTGCTCACCGAGACTCGCGGCGACGTCCAGGAGGCCATCGACGAGGCCTTCTATGTGGCCGGCGAGGGCCGCCGCCTCTTCGGCCTCACCACCCCCAGCGAACTGCAGAACAAGTTCGCCATGAGCGTGCGCATGCCGGTGGGCGTGGTGGGCCTCATCACCCCCTGGAACTTCCCCATGGCCATTCCCAGTTGGAAGCTCTTCCCTGCCCTGGTTTGCGGCAACACCTGCGTCATCAAGCCGGCCAGCGATACCCCCCTCTCCGTCTTCAACCTGGTCCAGGCGCTGGTCGATGCCGGCCTGCCGCCGGGAGTGGTCAATATTGTGGGCGGCAGCGGATCCACCGTCGGCATGGCCCTGGTGGAGCACCCGGACGTGCGCGCCATCAGCTTTACCGGGTCCAGTCAGGTGGGTTCGCTGGTGGCCCAGCGCTCTGCCACCTCGTTCAAACCGGTTTCGCTCGAAATGGGCGGCAAGAACGCGCAGATCGTGATGGACGACGCCAACCTGGAACTGGCCCTGGAAGGCGCCCTGTGGGGCTCCTTCGGCACCACCGGCCAGCGCTGCACGGCCACCAGCCGCATCCTGCTGCAAAAGGGCATTGCGGACAGGTTCACCGCCGAGTTCGTGGCCCGCGCCAAAAAGCTCGTCGTCGGCAACGGGCTGGATGAGGCGGTCGAGGTGGGTCCGCAGGTGAACGTGAGCCAGATCGAGACCTCCAAGAAGTACGTGGCCATCGCTCTCGAGGAAGGCGCCCGCCTGCTCACCGGCGGCCATCCGCTGACCGAAGGCCCATGCGCACACGGCAGCTTCTTTGCCCCCACGGTGTTGGCTGGCGTGACGCCTGGGATGAGGATTGCCCGCGAAGAGGTTTTCGGCCCGGTGGTCAGCCTCATCGAGTTCGACACTTTCGAGGAAGCCGTCGAGATCGCCAACTCCATCGACTACGGCCTTTCCACCGCCCTCTATACCAAGGACGTGAATCGCGCCTTCACCGCCATGCGCGACCTGGAGGCCGGCATCACCTACATCAACGCTCCCACCATCGGTGCGGAGGTTCACTTACCCTTCGGCGGCGTGAAACATACCGGCAACGGTCACCGCGAGGGCCTGGGAGCGATCGACTTCTTTAGTACCTGGAAGGCGGTGTATGTGGATTACTCCGACAAGCTGCAAAGGGCGCAGATCGATAACGCGGAGTAAGTTATGAGCGTTTTGCGATGGCTGCGAAAGAAATCTCGTTTGCCTGCTAAGTTCTATCCATCGGATTATTGGCCTTGTGTCGTTTTGCTTCTCAGCGAACCAACTTTTCCGACACCCGAGGAGGTCCTCCAAACAGCTCAAGCATCATGGAGCGCCCATGCTCCTGTTGAGCATGTTGGGGAATTGAAGAGGAGCGCAAGCCATATTCTCTGTTGCGGTGGACTGTTTTTTTCGGTTCACTGTGGCGGAGAAAGATATAACGTTGATGGCCAAGAGAGAAATGAGGCATTACAACGTCCGTGGGATGAGCACAGAGCTTGGCTATCCGTCGATATGCCGAACGCGCGCAATGCAGAACTATACAAAACGAAAGAACTGGGAGGAAGCTATAAGCTTCTTCTGGTCTTTGTTTTTAAGTCATGGTCCCAGAATTGCGTCGGCGCTTACTTTCCAGCAGAGGGGGTCACGATTCTGAATCTTGGAGATTTGGCAGAGAGCATACGTTGGGGGAGACGGAACGGAGTTGACCTTAGCTTTCTCGATTAGGCTGGCCTTCGCGTCCCTTGTGTTCGTGACCTTGAGTGGCCCTGCACCCAGTTCCGCGCTACAATCTCCCCATGCCGCGCTCCTACGAGGAAGTCCGACAAATCGCCTACGAACTGCCCGAAGAGCAGCGCATCCTCCTGGCCAACTCGCTTTGGGACAGCGTTGAAACCGCCGAAGACGAGGCCGCTGCAATCGAAGCCGCATGGGATGGCGAAATCAAGCGCCGCCTCGACGAGATCGATACCGGAGCTGTGAAGATGGTTCCGCTGGACGATGTCCTCGCCCGAATGGACGCGCGGATTCAAGCCAAGCAGCGCGGATGAAGCCGGTACAAGTCCACCCCGAAGCTGAGGCAGAGGCGGATGGGGCGTTTGAGTATCTTTGGTCTCGAAGTCGGTCGGCCGCATTGGGCTTCGACGCGGAACTCAGGAAGGCTTACAGCCTGCTGAGTAAATCCCCTCGAATCTGTACTCCGTACCTGCACGGAACCCGGCGGGTCATGCTCAACCGGTACCCTTTCTTTGTGGTTTTCCGCGAGTTTCCGCGCGAGATTCAGATCGTCGCGGTAGTCCACGCCAAGCGCCGCCCCGGTTACTGGGCCTGCCGTCTCTAGCCTTTTCCTTCCAGCACTTCCCTCAGCGCAAAGCTGGTTTCCAGCCTGGTCACTCCCGGCAGGCGCGATAGCTCGTTGTGATGCAGCCGGCCGTAGTCGTCGATGTCGGCCACGCGGGCGATCAGCAGGTAGTCGTACTGGCCGGCCATCAGGTAGCAGCTCACAATGCCCTTGCAACGCTTGATTGCTGTCTCAAAGGCCTCCAGCGTGGCCGCCGATTGCCGCTCCAGGGTGATGCGGATGGTGATGGTCATGCGCTTGCCCAGCAGCCGGTCGTCGATCTGGGCGCGGTAGCCGCGGATGGCCCCCGAGCTCTCCAGCGCCTGGATGCGGCGCGAGGCCGCCGAGGCCGAAAGCCCCACCGCTTCGCCTACCTCGTAGTTGGTGGCGCGTCCGTTGCGCTCCAGATGGCGCAGAATCGCCACGTCCAACTCGTCCAGTCCGTGGTCCGCTGCGCCCGCGGCGGCGGGTGCAGCCCAGATGTCGCTCGGTTCTTGCGCCACGGGGTCGTTTTGTTCACGCTTTGTTCCCATGCAGAACTTCTATCACAAACTTTGCACACATTGGAAGCGCCTTCGGCCGTACGATTCTTGGCAGTTGGAAGAATATCCCCATCTGGTGGCGGATGAACGGCTTGCGGAAGACGCGCAAATGCGGCTGCGGCCAGCGCGGCGCCCCCTCAAGGCAGACAAATTCGCTCATCGAGCTTCCCATTTCGCATCCAAAGATTCACATGAGGAGAGCAACCCATGATCATCGGCGTACCCAAAGAGATTAAGGATCACGAAGCCCGGGTGGGCGTAACCCCGGCGGGCGCAAAGGCCCTCACCGAAGCCGGCCACACCGTATTGGTGGAGACGCAGGCGGGCGAGCAGTCCGGTTTTCCGGATGCGGAGTACCAGAACGCCGGCGCGGAGATGGTGGGCGAAGCCGGCTATGTCTGGGGCAAGTCCGAAATGATCGTCAAGGTGAAGGAACCCACCGAGAAGGAGTACGGCTTCTTCCGCGAAGGCCTGGTGCTGTTCACCTATCTGCACTTGGCGCCGGTGCGCGAACTGACTGACAAGCTGCTGGAGTCCAAGGTCATCGGCATTGCCTATGAGACGGTGCGCGACCGCGAGCGCACGCTGCCGCTGCTGACGCCCATGAGCGAAGTGGCGGGCAGGATGAGCGTGCAGGTGGGAGCTACGTATCTTGAGAAGGAGCGCGGCGGCCGCGGCATTCTGCTGGGCGGCGTGCCGGGCGTGCCCCCGGCCCACGTGTGCATCCTGGGCGGCGGCATCGTGGGCACCAATGCGGCCCGCATCGCTCTCGGCTTTGGCGCCAAGGTCACGCTGGTTGACCTGAACCTGAACCGCCTGCGCCAGTTGGACGACATTTTCAACGGCCGCCTCTACACCCTGGCCTCGAACAGCTATAACGTGGCCCAAGCCACCAGGGAAGCGGATCTGGTGATCGGCGGCGTGCTCATTCCCGGTACCACGGCGCCCAAGATCGTGACCCGCGCCATGGTCTCGCAGATGAAGAAAGGCGCGGTGATTGTGGACGTGGCCATTGACCAGGGCGGCTGCGTGGAGACGGCGCGGCCCACCTCGCACTCCGATCCCAGCTACGTGGTTGACGGCGTGGTGCACTACTGCGTGACCAACATGCCGGGCGCGGTGCCGAATACCTCCACGCTGGCCCTGACCAACTCCACCTTCCCCTACCTGCTGCGCCTGGCCAACCACGGCGCGCGCGAGGCGCTCAAGCAGGATGCGGGGCTGGCCGAAGGGCTCAATACCTGGATGGGAACGCTCACCCATCGCGGCGTGGCCGAGAGCCAGGAACGGCCCTGGACCGCGGCAAGCACACTGCTCGGATAAGAGCAGGGATCAGGTATTTGTGCTGATCATGGACCTTGCGGTCTCCCATCCTTGCGCCGGGAAAAAGGCGCAAGGATGGGGCGCCCGGCGTATCCGCTGGATGCGCATGCCCCAAGAGCTGAAAGCTGGAAGCTAGTGGCTGGAAGCTGCTCCTACCCTGACGGCGAAACTGCCACCGTCACAGGCCGGGCCGCAAGAGCCGGCCGCACCAGCTCCGCCGGCCACACATAAACCGCCAACCGCCGCGAGTAATAGAGCACCGGCTTCTGATCCGGCAATTCGATCCCGATGGCCTCAGCCAGATCGTTGCGCTCGATCTCCGCCTCCGCCTCTTCCAGCGGCCAGGGAACATGGTGGATATTCGCCCGGATGGTCTGCCCCGCGCGGTTGCGGGCAAACAGGCAGTTGCGCTCCATGAGGAAATACTCCAGTGTCCCGCTGCGGTTTTCCGCCAGCTTGCGGGTTGGCCCCATCCCCCGGTAGCGCGCACTGAAAACCACCGGATGGCTGGCCAGCAGGCGCCGGCTGTAAAACGAGAACTCCCGGTCGGAGCGCTGCTTCAGGCGCATCTCCGCCCAGTGGAACGGCAGGTGATAGAAGGCCTGCCCCACCCCCACCGCCAGCAGGTTGCTGGCATCCAGTGAGAAGAAGTACACGCCCGGCACGCCGGTGTCCTCTTCGCGAACATAGGTGCGCAGGCAAAGCTCGGGGAAGGTGCGCGCTCCGGGGATGGGCGGCACACCGCGGATCTTGATGCGGTCCATCCAGAAGGGCAGCACTCCCAGCCACCCCGACCCCTGGAACGTATCCACCTGCAGCCCTTCGGGAAGCAGAGGCGCCAGCGACGAGGCCGCCACCGGCCAGTGCGCAAACAGCAGATCGTTCCAGCGCTGGGTCAACGCCCAGCGGCCCGAGGGCAAAGGCCGCGGTCTGTGCGACGTGCGAACGAGATACTCCAGCATCGTCTGTTCCTGCCTGCCCGGTTGCTCGTGCTCTGCCGGCACTTCGGCGCACTCCCGGGTGCGGTTGCCGAAGGCGTCCACCGTCAACCGCCCCCTGTGCAGTATTCTGTTCGCGAGCCCTAACCTATGTCCAGCGAATCTTTCACTTCTCCCGGCGCCCTTAATCAGACCGATGTCTTCGCCGTCCACGGCGCCGACCCCGAGGTACTGGCCTATGCCATGGCCAAGTACTCACGCTCCGCTCTCTCCATGCGCGAGTCCCTCACAGAGATAAGCGCCCAGCGCGCCGAGCAGTTTCTCAACACATTCTATTTTCAATACGGCCACCGCTCCATTGCCGACCTGGCCCACATCGCCCTGGCCATCGAGCGCCTTAGCCTGATGGCTGCCATCGTGCTTGTCGACGAGCAGCGCTGGGACGGCCAGGAGCGCTCAACCCGCTACCAGAACTTCCTCAAGTCAGGCTGGTACCTGCCTGATTTCGGGGTGGATACGGCCTCGACAAAGCTCTACGCCCAAACCGCGGAAAGCCTCTTTGCCGCCTACCAGCGCACCACCGCCGCCGTACTTGAGGCCCTGCGCCAGCGTGTGGCCCGTCCCGAGGCCATGAAGCCCGAGGCCTACGAGCGCACCCTCAAGGCCCGCGCCTTCGACGTGGCCCGCTACCTGCTCCCCTTGGCCACCAACACCTCGCTCGGCCAGCTGGTGAACGCCCGCACCCTGGAAACCCAGGTTTCCCGCTTGCTCTCGCATCCGGCAGCCGAAATCCGCGAACTGGGCCTCAAGCTCCGCGAAGCCGCCACTGGCCCCGCCTGGAGCGTGAACGCCCAGGCCGGCGCAGCGTTCGTCGAAAAACTCGATCCATCTCTCAAAGAAGAGGCCGCCAACCTTCTCACCCGCGAGGTCCGCACCGCCCCCACGCTCGTCAAATACGCGCAGCCCAACGACTACGAGCTTCGCACCCGCGCCGAACTGACCCAGGCCGCTGGCGAGATTCTCAAGGACCTGCCCATTGCCGAGGCTCCCGTTGTCGATCTGGTCGAGCGCACCGAATCCCTGGAAGTCGAGCTGGCCGCCACGCTGCTCTACTCCGTCAGCCACCACCCCTACCGCCAGATTCGCGACCTGGTGGCCGCGTTCCCTGAAGCCCGCGTCTCGGAAATCGTCGACCTTGGCCTGCGCCACCGCGGCCCTCACGACGAGGCGCTACGCGCCTTCCATGCCGGAGCCGCGCTCCGCTTCGACATTCTCATGGACATTGGCGGCTTCCGCGACATGCACCGCCATCGCCGCTGCGTCCAGATCATGCAGCCCTTCACCGCGCTGCATGGCTATGAGACGCCCCTCTCCGGCGATGCCGCCGGACTGGCGGAAGCCGGCATCCTGGCCGACTACCAGGCCGCCATTGAAGCCGCTCACGCTGCCAGCGCGCAAATCGCGGCCAGCGGCGCTCCAGAGGCCGCCCCGTCCGCCCTCTACCTGCTGCCCTTGGCTACGCGCGTCCGCTGCCTCTTCAAGATGGACTTCGCCGAGGCCCAGTACATCTCCGAGCTGCGCTCCGGCCCCGCCGGTCACTTCAGCTATCGCCGCGTGGCCTGGGAAATGTTCCTCGCTCTCCAGCGCCAGCACCCCACCCTCGCCCGCCATCTGCGCGTCACCGACTTCACCCAACCCATCGACCTGTTGCAGCGCTAGGGTGGCCTCTGAACGGTCAGAGGCATTCATGCGGCGGCCTGTTTTGAAAGGGCACGGCTTTAGAGCATTTCTCTAATAGGTGTACACTGTAATAGCTCTGGACTTCGCGGCATTGAGAGATGGCGAAGGCCTATTCGGATGATCTTCGATGCAAGCTGTTAACGGCCTATGATCGCGGGCAGGGGTCGTTGCGCGT
>Ga0302319_10003045_pt1 | contig 35481 bp, 39 predicted proteins | sample Bog_T0_2_FD_203319 | JGI IMG/M metagenome (GOLD analysis project Ga0302319, IMG submission 203319) | Peat permafrost microbial communities from Stordalen Mire near Abisko, Sweden - Bog_T0_2 | ecosystem: Environmental > Terrestrial > Soil > Wetlands > Peat | place: Sweden: Abisko, Stordalen Mire...
AGCAGCAGGCGGACGTGGCGGACCCCGCGGTCGCGGAGCACTCCACGCTGCAGATCGAGAACCGGCTGTCCTGAGCTGCGACCGGCCCGGCCGCGGGGCCGGGCCGGGATTGCGGGCTGGCGGACGCGGGGCGCGCGGGCGCGGCCGCACGCGCCGGCGCCGGGGCGGGGGCAAGGGCCGATCCGCCGGAGCCGGCCGCCGCGTGTAGTGTCCGCAGCGCATGCGGCCGGTCGTGATCGTCACCGACTCGACGCACTACACGACGCGCGAGTTGATCGCCGCCGCCGGGGTGCACGAGGTGAGCCTCTACGTCCGTGACGGCGAGGAGACGCGCCGTGAAAACGAGATAACCGACTACGACGCCTTCTATGCCCGGCTGCGCGAAGCGGACGAGCTGCCGACCACCTCACAGCCCTCGATCGGCGACTTCCTGGCGGCCTATGAGCCGCTGCTCGCGGGCGGCAACGACATCGTCTCGATCCATCTCGCGGGCGGCATCTCGGGGACGGTCGGCGCCGCCGCCGCGGCCCGGGCGCTGCTGGAGGAACGCCACCAGGCCGGTCGCGTCGAGGTGCTGGACGCCCGGACGGCCTGCGGCGGGCTTGGCTGCGTCGTGATGGCCGCCGCAGCGGCGGCACGCGCCGGAGGGGATGCCGACGCCGTGCTCGCGCGTGCCCGCGAGGCCCGCGAGTCGCTCGCCATCTGGTTCTGCATCGACACCCTCGATTACCTGCAGCGCGGAGGCCGGATCGGCCGTGCGCAGGCCTGGTTCGGCGGGGCGCTGAAGATCAAGCCGATCCTCTCGCTCGAGGCGGAGATCACGCCGGTCGAGCGGGTGCGCACCTCCGGCCGCGCCTTCGAGCGGATGGTCGACTACCTGCGCTCGCGCCGCGACGACGGCGCCGACGGCTGGGTCGTCCAGCACATCCAGGCGCCGGAGCGCGCCGCGGCGCTCGTCCAGCGCGGCCGCGAGCTGTTCGGCTGCGAGCCGATGTGGGTCTCGGAGGTCGGCCCGGTGATCGGCACCTACACCGGCCCGGGGCTGCTCGGCGTCGGCGGCGTGCCGGCGCGGCTGATGCGCTGAAGCGCCGCCGCGGCTCAGCCGCCTGGAGGCGCCCGCCTCAGGCAGCCTGGACGTGGACCTCGATCAGGCGCTCGAGGTAATCCGGGCGGGCGGGCCAGGGGAAGGTGGGTATCGCCTGGCGCAGCGATACGAGCCCGTGCAGCCCGGCCCAGATGTAGGTGGCCTGCGTGAACGGGTCGGGCCCGCCCGGCAGGCAGCGGGTGACGATCTCGAGAAAGTCGTTGAAGGCGTCGACGCCCTCGTCTGCGCCTGAGAGGGCGCCCCGCGCCGGGACCGGAACTCCCTCGCGGACCCTGGTCATGAACATCACGCGGTAGATGCCCGGGCGCAGGTCCGCGAACTCGAGATACGCCGCGCCGTAGGCGCGAAGCTGCTCGAGCGGGCTGCTCGCCGGCGCCACCGCGGCCGCCAGATAGGCGCGAAACTCACGGTAGCTCGCGATCATCACGGCATTGATCAGCGCCTCGCGGTCGGCGAAGTGCAGGTAGAGGGCATTGGGGCTGACGCCCGCACGCGCGGTGACCGCGCGGACTGACAGCTTCGCCTGGTCGCCCAGCTCCAGCAGGAGCTCGTGGGCCGCGTCCATCAAGGCGGTGCGGAGGCGTTCACCCTGGCCGCGGGGGTTGCGTGCTCGGGTAGCGGGCGGGGCCACGCGAACACGTTAGCACTATCTCTGTACGAACGTACATGTACGCACGTATACCACGTCGCCTGCGGTCCGGGCTCCTCCGGGGCCCCCGGCGCAGCGCTCAGGCGCCGGCGTCGGGGCGGGTTTGCCCTTTCGCGAGTGCGCGGAACGCCCTTGTGGAGCTCTCGGCGGGGCTGTCACCGGTGGCCGCGTCCAGCGTTGCGCCGGCCCCCGGGGCGCCCGCCCCGCTGGCGTCGGCGCTGGCCTGGCGCGCGACCGCTTCGACGAATTCGCGCAGGTCCTTGACGTGTTCGGGGTCGCCTATCTCGAGTTCCTGCACGGTGATCTGGTCGCCCGCCTTGCCGGCGCGAGCCGCAACCTCGCCCCAGAGGTGATTGTGCGAGGCGGCGTCAAGAAGGCCGGCGACGGCCGTGAACGCCTCGCACCAGTCGGCGTCGGACTCGCCGGCCAGCGCGACGGTGAGCGCGCGGTGATCGCTCACCTTGCTGCTCGCCCAGTCGATCTCACGGATTGCCATGCTCCGGTTGATCGTAGCGCAGTGATCGCGCGCCGCTGAGCGGCGCGGAACTGCTCGCGCCGTCGCTGCGGCGAGCGCCGGACACGCCGCCCGCGGCTGCCCTGGCCGTGGCGGTGACCCGGTCACCAGCGATGCGCCCCTCAGCCGATCAGGCGAAGCTCGGCTGAGGTTGCTCGGCGCAACCGGCGCGCGAGCGGATGACCACCGAATGCCCGGCGACGCGAGGGAAGAATGATCAGCTCGAAGCCCTGCCCCGCGGCCCATACGCCGAGCGGCGGATCCTGGGTGCCCACGAGGCTCTTGAACGTCGCCCGGCCGGCTGCGTCGCCGAGGATCTCCCGCGCCTGGAGCAACTCGCTCTCGGCCTCCTCGCGGACGACGCAGTTGACAACCTCGACGGAGGGCCCGCGAGCGCAGCAGCGCGGTTGAACGCTCTGTGGCGCGAGCGTCACGACCGTGAGCTGGCCGCCCTCGTCGCTGCTCTGCGCCGCGGCCCGCAGCGCCGCGGCGCCGCTCGGGGTCGGCTCGAACAGCACGAGCACACGTGGCGGCCGGCGCGCCGGCGGATCGTGGAAGCCCAGGGTCGGGGCGGCGGGCGCCGCGGCGTGAATGTTCATCGGCTGGTGACCATCGCTTCGGCGCCCTGCGGGTGCAAGCGTAGAGGATCGACCCAGGCGCTCATCGCCCTCGAGACAGCGGCTCGGGACCTTCTCATACACCTGCGTCCCGCCGCCGGCGGAGCGCGTTACATCGCGCGCTTGCCGGTCGGCTTCGCGACGAGGGGCGAGGCGCCGGCCGCCGTGCGACAGCCTCGGCTCAGCTGCTGCGGCGGCGACGGCGACGGAATACGGCCATGCCGCCGCCGAGCAGGAAGCCGGCGAGTGCGGCGCTGACCAGCGCCGGGCGCTGATGCTCGCCAAGCTGCTTGCGCCAGTCGGTGATCTCGGCGACCTCGCCCCGCAGCTTCTCGATCGAGACAGCCAGCGCCAGGCGGTTGGCCTCGATCGACGCGCGGATCTCCTCGGGTGAGCGGCCGGACATCAGGCGGGCTCCTCACGCGAGCCGACCGCTTCGCGGATCTTGCGGGCCTCGTCAATCGCCATCTTCGGCGACGGCGGCGAGCCGCGGCGCACAAGCTTGGCGGCAAGAAATCCGGCGAGGGCCGCGAACAGCAGCAGCGCCCCGGCGACGATGAAGAAGCCCCAGAAATACGTGCCGGCCGGGAACAGCTCATACCACGCGAGCCACGCCAGACCGATCAGGACGAAGAAGAGGGCGACGACGATGAAGATGCCGGCGGCGACGCCGACCACGGCGCCCTTCACGAGCTTGCCGATTTTCGCGCTGATCTCGGCGCGAGCGAGCTCGATCTCGTCGCGGATCAGCAGCGTCGCACGTTCGGAGATCTCGGTGATCGCCGCGGCGATGTTCTCCGGGATCTGTTCCTCTTCAGCGGCCAAGGCGCCTCAGCAGCAGGGCGGCGATCATGCCGCCGGCGAAGGCGGCTCCGACCAGCACCTCAGGGCGCCGGCGGATCAGCTCCAGACCGCCGGACGGGCCTGCGAGCCCGGTCGATGTCGCCTCAGTCGCAGCGGACCCGTTCGCCGAGGCGACGTAACCTGACTCGACGCTCATTCGGGCGGCTCCTCGTCGAAGATCCGCCGCCACATCAGGGCGGCCGCTCTGCTCGAGGCGATCGAGAACACGGCGCCGAGCCCGGCCAGAAGGCCGGACCACATCAGCCGCTTGACGAGGTCATTTTCCACAGCCTCAGTCAATCAGATCGTCTCCGCCCGCGCTGCTCACACGGGCCAGCGATACGCGCCCGGCCGGCGGTTGGCGAGCGACGGGAGCGTCGAGCGGATCGCCGCCAGCCGGGCAAGATCGAGATCGGCGACGATCACGCCGACGCCGTCGGACGCCTGGGCGAGCACCACTCCCCATGGGTCGATGATCATCGAGCGCCCGCCGCTGTGGCGTCCCGGCTGGTTCTCGCCGATCTGGTTGGCGGCGATCACGAATGCCTGATTCTCGATCGCCCGCGCCCGCAGCAGCGTCTGCCAATGGTCGCGGGTGGTCGCGAGGGTGAAGGCGGCCGGGACGACCAGCACGCGGGCGCCGCGCAGCGCGAGGATCCGGTAGAGCTCGGGGAAGCGCAGGTCGTAGCAGACGCTCAGCCCCAGTTCGAGGCCCGCGTCGGTGCGCGACAGCACGATCTCGTCCCCCGCGTCCTCGTGCTCGGACTCGCGGTAGTCGACGCCGTCGATCGTGACGTCGAACATGTGGATCTTGCGGTAGGTCGCGCGGATTTCGCCGCCGGGTGAGATGTGCAGCGAGGTGTTGTGGATGCGGCCATCCGCGGTGCGCTCGGCAAAAGAGCCTGCGACCAGTTCGATTCGCAGCTCGCGGGCGCATGCCCGCGCCCAGCTGACCGCGGGGCCGTCGATCGGCTCCGCGCCGTCGCGCAGCTGCTCACCGCTGCCGAGCAGCGGCCACTTCTCAGGCAGTACGACGAGCCCCGCGCCGCGCGCCGCCGCCTCGCGAACGAGGTGGTCGGCGCTCGCCAGGTTCGCCGCGCGATCAGCCTTCGCGTTGAGCTGCACCGCGCCAACGCGCACCGACGCGGCGGGCTCCGCCGGTGAAGGCGAGCCGCCGGCGACCGGCTCGGCGCTAGCCACCGACGCGCTGGCCCAGGCGGGCATAGAGCGAGCGGATCTCGGCAAAGATCGCATCCGCGACCTCCTGCTGGCGCTCGCGCGTGGCGCCCGGCTCGCGCTGGAACCGCAGCGGCTCGCCGTACTGCACGCGCACCGACGGGAAGCGCAGCCGCTTCCAGTTGCGGATCTTCGCCGAACCGAGGATCGCGATCGGCACGACCGGCGCGCCGCTCTGCAGGGCGAGCCGCCCGATGCCCGGCTTCGCATGCGCCTGCAGCTCGCCGGTGCGCGAGCGGCCGCCCTCCGGGTACATCGCGACGACGCCGCTCGCGTCGAGAATCGCCTCGGCCGTGATGAACGCGTCCTCGTCGCGCGCCCCGCGCCGCACCGGGAACACGCCGCCCTGCAGATAGACCCAGCGCGCCACCGGCGTGAACAGCTGCGACTTCGCCATGAAACGCACCTTGCGGCGAATGAACATGCCGATCAGGAAGTGGTCCATGTAGGAGAAGTGGTTGGGCGCGAGGATCGCGGGGCCGGTCTCGGGCACGTTGTTCGCACCGACCGAGCGCGCGCGCAGGAGCGTCCAGGCGTAGAGCGAGCTGATCACGCGCACGACCTCGTACACGAAGCTCGGCCCGCGCCGGCGTGCCCGCTCGTGGAAGCGGTCGAAGTATTCCTTCGGTCGCGGGTCGGTGTAGACCTGCGGCCTCAGGGTCGAGAGCTTCTCGCTCACCGGGCAGAGCTTAGAGTTCATCCGAGAGTTCCGCGTGTGGGGCTGGCGAGTGCCGGACCGAGCGGGGCAAGGACATGGCCGCTCGGGGCAGGCAGGGAGCCGGAATCGCAGAGCCACCTCAGCGACCGCCTCCCGCCCGTCATGGCGAAGGACGCCGCATCCGCGCCGGCCGCCGCCAGACGTGCGCTGGGGCTCTCGGATGGGCTCTCGAGCAAGGCCTGTCGGGGGCGCGAGCTATTGTCCTTGACCGGTGGCCGAAGTCCCAGCTCACATCACGGGCGTCGTGTGGAAGATCGAGTGCACCGTCGGGGATCAGGTCTCCGAGGGTGACGTCGTCGTGGTGCTCGAGTCGATGAAGATGGAGATGCCGGTCGAGGCCGAGGCGGCCGGGACGGTCACGGAGATCCGCTGCACCGAGGGCCAGGCCGTCCAAGAGGGCGACACGCTCGTCGTACTCGGGTAGGGTGCGCAGTCGGCGATGCCACCGTTGATCACGCCAGAGGAGGCGCTCGCGCTGGGCGAGCTGACCGATCATGCCGAGATCGAGGCGCTGATCGAGCGCGCGTGGCAGGCGCGCGTCGAGCGCTTCGGCGACTCCACCGACATGTGCTCGCTGGTCAACGCGAAGTCCGGCGGCTGCGCCGAGGACTGTGGCTTCTGCGCCCAGTCGCGCTATGCCGACGCCGACACGCCGATGCACGCGATGATGGAGCCCGAGCAGATGCTCGAGCATGCGCGCGCTGCAGAGGCGGCCGGGGCGCACCGCTTCTGCATGGTCGCCCAGGGCCAGGGGCTCTCCAAGCGCGACTTCGAGAAGGTCCTGGCGGGCGCGCGGCTCGTCGCCGAGCACACCAACCTGAAGCGCTGCGCCTCGATCGGCCACATGTCGGTGGCGCGAGCGAAGGCGTTGCGCGAAGCCGGCATCCAGCGGGTGCACCACAACGTTGAGTCGGCCGAGAGCTTCTACCCCGAGGTTTCGAGCACGGTCCGCTACGAGGGCCGGCTGCGCACGATCGAGGCGGTCCGCGAGGCGGGCCTCGAGACCTGCGTCGGCGGGATCCTGAATCTCGGCGAGACGGCAGCGCAGCGCGTCGAGATGGCGTTCGAGCTGTCCGCGATCAACCCGACGAGCGTGCCGATCAACCTGCTGATCCCACGCGAGGGGACGAAGTTCGGCGAGCGCGACCTGATGGATCCGTGGGATGCGGTGAAGTGGGTGGCGATCTTCCGGCTGATCCTGCCGGAGGCGCTGTTCCGGCTCTGCGGAGGGCGGATCGAGAATCTCGCCGAACTGGCGCCGCTCGCCGTCCGCGCCGGGCTGAACGGAGTGATGATGGGCAATTTCCTGACCGCGCTCGGAGCAACGCCGGCCGAGGACCGGGAAATGTTCGAGCGCCAGGGGCTGAACGTCGCGCGCCAGCCCGACAACGGCGCCCAGCCGCGCCCCGACAACCGCTCCGGCTGGCTCGAGGGCGATACGCCCGACGTGATCGAGGACTACCTCGATCGTGACGCCGAGCTGAAGCTCACGTTGTGGGACCCCTCGACGCAGCTGCGCTATCGCTCAAAGCGCGAGCGCGAGCGCGAGCCAGAGCGAGAGCCGGCCCGATGAACGACATCAGCGCGCAACTTGACCGGCTGCGCGACGCCGGTCTTTACCGGCGGACGCGCCTGATCAGCGGGCCGCAGGGGCCGCGCGTGATGCTCGACGGCAAGCCCGTGCTCCTCCTGTGCTCGAACAACTACCTCGGGTTCGCCGACCATCCGCGCGTGCGCCAGGCGGCAGCCGACGCCGCGATGCGCTGGGGCGTCGGCGCCGGCGCCTCGCGGCTGGTGTCGGGCACGATGACGATCCATGAGCGCCTCGAGCAGCGCTTGGCGGCGTTCGAGGGGACCGAATCGTGCATACTGTTCGGCTCGGGCTATCTCGCGAACGTCGGCGTGCTCTGCGCGCTCGGGGTGGCCGGCCAGACGATCTTCTCGGACGCGCTGAACCACGCCTCGATCATCGACGGCTGCCGGCTGGCCCGGGCCGAGACCTTCGTCTATGACCACTGCGACCTGCGCCACCTCGAGTGGGCGCTCCGCGAGCACGGCCGTGAGGGCGATGTGATCGTGACCGATTCGGTCTTCTCGATGGACGGCGACATCGCGCCGCTTGCCGGGATCGTCGAGCTGGCACGCCGGCACGGTGCGCGGGTGGTCGTCGATGAGGCGCACGCAACCGGCGCGCTGGGCCCCGGCGGGCGCGGTGCGATCGCGGAAGCCGGCCTGGACGGCCAGGTGGACGTGCTCGTCGGCACGCTCAGCAAGTCGCTTGGCTCCTACGGCGGCTACGTCTGCGCGAGCCGCGAGATCACCGAGCTGCTGCTGAACAGCGCTCGCGCGCTGATCTTCTCAACCGCGCTGCCCCCGCCCGTCGCCGCCGGCGCGCTCGCGGCGCTCGAGCTCCTGATCGAGCAGCCGCTTCGCCCGGCGAAGCTCCAGGCCACAGCCGCGCTGCTGCGCAGCGAGCTTGCTGCCGCGGGGATCGCAGCGCCGTCCGGGCGCACGCAGATCGTGCCGCTGATCGTCGGCGACGCCGATGCAGCGGTCCGCCTGTCGCAGGCGGCGCTCGCCAGAGGCGTCTTCGCGCAGGCGATCAGGCCGCCGACCGTGCCGCCGGGGAGCTCCCGGCTACGGCTCACGGTGATGGCGTCGCACACCGCGAGCGAGCTGGCCGGGGCGGTCACAGCGTTGAGCGAGGCGGCCCGCGAGGTGGGCGCCAGCCTCGCCGGCGAGCCGGCGCTGGCCGAGCCCGTCGCCCGCGCCGCCTAGCCAGTGGCGCGGTGACGCAACTGCCAGGTTCAGCGGCGAATCCGCGCAGCGCTCTGCGCGGATGTTTCGTCACGGCGACCGACACGGGCGTCGGCAAGACGGTCCTGGCTGCCGCGCTGGTTGCGGCGCTGCGCGCGCGCGGCGTGGCCGTGCACGCCCGCAAGCCGGTCGTGACCGGCCTGGACGAGGGGCCGCCGCTCGATCATGAGCTGCTCGCGATGGTCAGCGGCGAACCGCCGGAGAGCGTCTCGCCGGCCCGCTACGGCCCGGCCGTCTCGCCGCACCTCGCCGCGGCGCTTGCGGGGCAGGAGCTCGACGTGCCCGCGCTGATCGCCGATGTGCGGGCCGCCGAGGCGCCGGTTATCGTCGAGGGCATCGGCGGGCTGCTCGTGCCGCTCGCCGAAGGCTGGGACGTGCGCCGCCTGGCCCGAGAGCTCGGCCTCGGAGTCGTGATCGCCGCGCGTCCGGGACTTGGGACGATCAGCCATACGCTGCTCACGATCGAGGCCGCACGGAGCGCCGAACTGGATCTGCGCGCTGTCGTGCTGACACCCTGGCCGGGCGATCCGGACACGATCGAGCGCTCCAACCGGGCGACGATCGAACACCTCGGCGACGTCGAGGTCGCCACGCTGCCGGTGCTCGAGCAGCTCACTGCGAGCGCGCTCGCAGCCGCCGGAGCGGCGCTGCCCTACGAGCGCTGGCTGATCTGACGCACGCGGCGCAGGCGCCGCCGCGACGGGCCGGTCCGCAGCGCCCCGCGCCGGCGGCGCGTCAGCACCCGTCCCGCCACGAGCAGCGCAAGCGAGCCCGCGGCAATCGCGCGCAGCGCGAGGCGACCATCGTCGATGCGCTCAAACCGCGTGCCGTCGGGCCCGATCTCGATGAAGCCAACCGGCCGGGCGTCGAGCGCGCCGCCCCCACCGCCACCCGAGCCCTGCTCGTTTGGCCCGTTGCCGAAGCCCCAGCCGCCGGCGGTGCGCACGCTCGCGACCCCGATGATCGTGCGGCCCTTGGCCTCGACCGGCCGGCCGAAGCACAGGCGAGCACCGGTCAGGCGCGCCAGCGCCCGCTGGGCGGGTGGCAGCGCCTTCTCAGGCTTGGCGGTCTCGCCCACGATGATCAGTCGTCGTACGGGGTGAAGTCGCGCTTGCGTGCGCCGCAGACCGGACAGAACCACGTATCTGGAATGTCCTCAAACAGCGTGCCCGCCGGGATCCCGCCGTCGGGATCGCCGTCGGCGACGTCGTAGATATAGCCGCAGGACTCGCAGTGCCAGCGCTGGACTGTTCGGACGGCCTCGGTCGACATCGACGCCAAGTTTATTGCCCGCCGCCCACGGACTGCGCCGGCGAGGCGGCGGCGCCCCGTGCGCGACACACATCCGAGCGCGGAGCGCCGGCTGCCGGCGCCTCCTACAGCGCCCGGCGGTAGAGCTCGGCCAGATCCTGCGCGCTCGGGGTGCGGGGGTTGACCAGCGTGCACGCGTCGCCCATCGCCCCCTCGACCAGCGCCGGGATCCCCGACTCGGGTACGCCGACCTGCGAGAGCCGCGTCGGCAGGCCCAGCGAGGCAACGAGGCCGCGCACGTGCTCGGCGAGGGCGTGGCCGACCTCGCCGCCGGCCGCCACCCCGAGCAGTTCGGCCACGTCGCGGTAGCGGGCGGCGATGTCCTCACCGCCAGCGGCGTTGTACTCGATCGTGGCGGGCAGGTTGATCGCGTTGGCGACGCCGTGCGGAACGTCGTAGAGCGCTCCGCAGGGGTGCGAGAGGGAGTGCGCGATGCCGAGCGCGCCGGAGGTCGTGGGCACGATCGCCAGCGACGCCGCGATCAGCATGTTCCCGCGCGCCGACTCATCCTGCGGCGAGTGGACGGCGCGCTCGAGGTTCGCGCGAATCAGCCGCAGGGCGTGCAGCGCGTAGGCGTCGGCGTGGGCGTTCCAGTCGCGCGAAACGTAGCCCTCGATCGCGTGCGTCAGCGCGTCCATGCCGGTCGAGGCGGCAAGCGCCGGCGGCAGCGTGACGGTGGCGGCCGGATCGAGGATCGCCAGGCGCGGGATCAGCGCGAAGTCGCCGATCTGGTATTTCACGTGCGCTTCGCGATCCTTGATCACGGCGGCGAAGGAGACCTCCGATCCGGTGCCCGCGGTCGTCGGGATGCACGCCAGCGGCGCGAGCTCGAGGGCGCGCCCGGCGCCGTCGTCGGCGCGCGGCAGGCCGTAGTAGCCCTCCCACTCGCGCGCCGTGCCGCCGTGCGTGAAGAGCACGTTGGCGACCTTCGCGCTGTCCATCACCGAGCCTCCACCGAGCGCGAGGAAAGCGTCGGCGCCGCTCTCACGGGCGAGCTCGGCGATCTGCGCGACGACGGCGCTGTCGGAATCCTGAGGCACGGCGTCGTAGATCGCCGCGACCGCCAGGCCGCCGTCGGTCAGGCCTGCGGCGACGCGGTCGACCAGGCCGCTCGCGCGGATCACCTCGTCGCTGACCAAAAGGACGCGCCGGGCGCCCTCCTTGGCGAACTCGAAGCCGGCGCCGGCGAGCAGGTCACGGCCGGCGATCACCCGGGTCGGAGCGGTGAACTGGTAGAAGTCCTTGAAGCCCGCCATCTGGCGGTCGTCGGGGAACTCGCTCACCGCGGCGCCCTCCGCGAGCTCAAGCGGGCGGACCGGGGAGTGCGGGCATCAGGCCTCGGCGAGGTCGCTGCGACCGGCCGCCTGCAACTGCGCCTTGTAGCGCGGGAAGACCGGCTTGGTCAGCGGCACGAGCCGCAGGATCTTCGCGACCGGCCCCTTCGCCTTGATCTGCCCGCGCGCCAGCGCCACCGTGACGTTGACCTTGCCGAGCCAGAAGCGGTGGGCGGTGTCGGCGTCCATCGTCATCACCACCTCCGGCTCGAGCCGCGTCGGGCCGAGGTCGACCTGGCCCTCCTCTGCCTCGATCAGCTTGACGGTGATCTGCGACTCGGGGTTGCGGTAGCGGTACTGAACGATCGTGTTGGCCGCGCGGAACTTCGGCGCGAGCTCCTCGTCGGCGAGCAGGTCGAGGAAAAGCTGCCCGAGGTACTCATAGACCTCCTGCTCGTCTTTGAAATAGGTCACGGCACGCTCCGCGGGTAGGTCTCCTCGCCGGCCGGCTAGGTGCCGAGCGGCGCCGATTCCTCGTCGCGGATCACGTGCAGCACGGCGTTGATCAGCGCGAGGTGGGTGAAGGCCTGGGGAAAGTTGCCCAGATGGCGCCCACTGGTCGGGTCGAGCTCCTCCGCGAAGAGGTCAAGCGGCGACGCGAGGGCCAGCAGCCGCTCACACAGCGCGCGCCCGCGCCGGCGCTCGCCGATCTCGAGCAGCCCGGAGACCAGCCAGAACGAGCAGATCAGGAACGCGCCCTCGTGGGCGCCGTCGAGCCCGTCGTCGGTCTGGTCGGCGCGGTAGCGCAGCACGAGCCCCTGCTCGGTCAGCTCGCGCTCGATCGCGAGCACCGTGTTTCGCACGCGCTCGTCGTCGGCGGGCAGGAAGCGCACGAGCGGGAGCAGCAGCGCCGAGCCGTCGAGCGCGACGGTGTCGTAGTGCTGGACGAACACGCCGCGTCCGTCAACGCCGCGGTCGCAGACGTCGGCGTGGATCTCGTTGGCGACCGCGCGCCAGCGGTCGGCGAGGGCGTCGCGGCCGCGCCGCGCCGCCAGGCGCGCCGCGCGGTCCAGCGCGACCCAGCACATCAGCTTCGAGGACACGTAGTGGCGCGGCTCCCCGCGCGCCTCCCAGATCCCCTGGTCGGGCTGGCGCCAGACATCCGCCGCGCGCTCGGCCTGCGCCTCGATCACCGGCCACAGCCGCTGCGTGCTGTGTCCGTACTTCTTGGTGTGCAGGTAGAGCGAGTCGAGCACGGCGCCGTAGACGTCGTTCTGGCGCTGGCTGAAGGCGCCGTTGCCGATCCTGACCGGCTGCGCGCCCTCGTAGCCGGTCAGGTGGTCCAGCTGGTGTTCGGTCAGGTCACGCTCGCCGCCAACCCCGTACATGATCTGCAGCGAGCCGTCACTGTTGCGCTGCAGGTCGGCGACGTACTGGATGAAGTCATCGGCCTCCCAGCTGAGACCGAGCGAGGAGAGGCCCCAGAGAGTCAGCGTCGCGTCGCGCATCCAGGTGAAGCGGTAGTCCCAGTTGCGCTCGCCGCCCGGCGTTTCGGGCAACGACGTGGTCGCCGCCGCCACAACGGCGCCGGTCGGCGCGTAGGTCAGCCCCTTCAGCACGAGTGCGGAGCGCTGCAGCTGCGCGCGCCAGCGATGGTCGGGGAAGCGCCCGGTGTCCAGCCAGTTGCGCCAGTACTCACCGGTCCCGGCAAGACTGTCCGAGGCCTCCTCGTATGTTCGCGGGGCGTCGAGCAGCCGTGACCACGACAGCGCGCAGAAGCGCCGCTCGCCCTTTGCGAGGCGGTGCCGGGCGCGGGCAGAGCCGCCCTCGATCCCCAGCGGCATGTCGCTGTGCAGGCGCAGCGTCCGCCCCGCGCCGGCGGCGTCGAGCGCCTGCGGCTCGCCGGCGACCGTGGTCCAGTCGGCGGGTGTGCGGCCGTAGTCAAACATCGGCTCGCAGAGCAGCTCTACCTGGATCGAGCCGTGGATGCACTTGATCGTGCGCACGAGCACGTGGTAGGCGTCGTGATCTGCCGGCGGGCGGGTGTGAGCGGTCGCCGATCCAGCCTCGCGCTCGCGCCACGGTCCGATGATCAGCGCGTCACGCACGACCGCCCAGCCCGTCGCTGTCTGCCAGGTCGTCTCGAGCACGTTGGTGCCCGGCTCGTAGCGGCGCCCGGCGGGCACGCCCATCCCCGAGGGGCCGAGCCGGAAGCCGCCGGCGCCTCGATCGAGGATCGCCGCGAACACGCTCGGCGAGTCAAAGCGCGGCGGGCACAGCCACTCGACCGTCCCATCGGGCGCGACCAGCGCGGCGGTGTGGCAGTCGGACAGGAACGCGTAGTCGGCGATCGGCGGGAAGGGCGAAGTGCGCGCGACGCGGTCGTCAAACGGGGTCGCCGTGGAGCGCGGGCGATCCCACGGATCCATCGCGCCGGCGCGGCGCAGAGTCGGCTGTGGCTTGGCGGCGCCGGGGCGGGGGCTCGTCTCGGTTTCGATTATGTCGGCCATCTGCCGAGCATACGATGACACGCGCCGGCGCAACCCCCACCACGCTGCATGTTTTCCTCCAAAACGCGCGCGGCAGGCCGGCGGCCAGCGGCTCCTCAGCCGCCGTCGGCAATCACGTGCGCGACGGCGTTGATCAGCGCGAGGTGCGTGAACGCCTGGGGAAAGTTGCCGAGATGGCGACCGCTTGAGGCGTCGAGCTCCTCGGCGTAGAGCCCGAGCGGCGAGGCGAGTGACAGCAGGCGTTCGCACAGGATCCGCGCGCGCTCGCGCTCGCCGATCTCAGACAGCGCCGAGACCAGCCAGAACGAGCAGATCAGGAACGTTCCCTCCTCGCCCGAGAGGCCGTCGTCGGTCTCATCGACGCGGTAGCGCAGGACCAGGCCGTGGTCGGTCAGCTCGTCGGCGATCGCCAGCACCGTCGCGCGCACGCGCTCGTCGTCGCTCGGCAGGAATCGCACGATCGGGATCAGCAGGTTGGACGCGTCGAGCGCCGTGGTGTCGTAGTGCTGAACGAAGACGCCGCGGTCGTCGACGCCGCGCTCGAGGATGTCCGCCCGGATCGTCTCGGCGCCGCTCTGCCAGCGGTGCGCGAGCTCGGGGTCGCCGCGCAGCTCCGCCAGGCGCGCGCCGCGGTCCAGCGCCACCCAGCACATCAGCTTCGAGGACACGTAGTGGCACGGCTTCCCGCGGGCCTCCCAGATCCCCTGGTCGGGGCGCCGCCACACACGCCAGGCGCTCGCCACCTGGTCGCACAGCACCGGCCAGAGGCGGTCCTGGATGTGATCGTGGCGCTTGGTGTGCAGGTAGACCGAGTCGAGCACCGCACCGAAGCAGTCGTTCTGGCGCTGGTTGTAGGCACCGTTGCCCTTGCGCACCGGCCGCGAGCCCTCGTAGCCCTTGAGGTGGCGCAGCGTCGTCTCGCGCAGGTTTCGCTCGCCGCCAATCCCGTACATGATCTGCAGCGACCCATCCTTGTTGCGCTGCAGGTCGGCGAGATACTCCATGAAGTCGTTGGCCTCCCAGTCGAGGTCCAGCGCGTGCAGTCCCCACAGCGTGAACGTCGCGTCGCGCATCCAGCAATAGCGGTAGTCCCAGTTGCGGGCGCCGCCGGGAGTCTCCGGCAGCGAGGTCGTCAGCGCCGCGATCATCGCGCCGGTCGGCGCGTAGGTGAGACCCTTCAGCACGAGCGCCGAGCGTTGCAGGAAGGCCCGCCACGGATGGTCCGGGTAGGTCCCGGCCGCCAGCCATTCGCGCCAGTAATGGCATGTGCGCTGGATGTGCGCGACCGCCTGGTCGTACGTTCGCGGCCCGCCGAGCTCCGCCGTCCACGACAGCGCGCAGAAGCGCTGCTCTCCCTCGCGCATCGTGTGGCGTGCGTGCACCGAGGTTCCCTCGATCCCCATCCGCATGTCGCTGAGCAGCCGCACCGTGGTCGTCCCGTCGGTCGCGTCCAACGCGAACGCCTCCTCGCCCTCGACCGCCGACCAGCGCGCGGGCATGCGGCCGTAGTTGAAGCGCGGACCGCAGATCAGCTCGACCGGCACCTCGCCCTGCAGACACTCGATCGTGCGCACGAGCAGCTGGTCTGCGTCATGGTCGGTCGGCGGCCGCAGGTGCGCGCCGGTCGGCTCGCTGCCGTGCCAGGGACCGATCGTCATGGCGTCGCGAACGACCAGCCAGCCGGTCGGCGTCATCCATGTCGTCTCGAGCACGTTGGTTCCCGGCTCATAGCGGCGGCCGGCGGGCACATCCACGCCGTAGGGGGCGACACGGAAGGAGCCGGCGCTGCGGTCAAGCAGCGCGCCGAAGATGCTCGCCTGATCGAAGCGCGGCAGGCACAGCCATTCGACCGAGCCGTCGGGCGCAATCAGCGCACCGGTGTGGCAGTCCGAGAGGAATGCGTACTCGGCGATCGGCGGGAAAGGTGAGCCGCCGTCCCACTGCGACGGGCTGACCGCCGGGCGGGCCAGTCGCGCGGTGGCGGCCGCGCTTCCGGGCGGCCGGACCGCCTTCCCGCGCGCCTGCGCCGCGGCCTTCTTGCGGGGGGCGGCTGGCATTCGCGCGAGCCTATCGCGGTGCGCAGATCAGCGTAACTTCGCGCCCGCCGCAGCGTTAGAGTGGGCACAGTCGATCCGAGAACGGACGCGCGTGGAAGCCGGAGCCCTGCCAACACGTCTCACCGCCGGCCGGGCCCCGTTTTCGGCCGCGTTCCTGCGTCTGCGCTCCGACGAACAGCTGGTCGCGATGTTCCGCGCGGGCTCCGAGGAGGCCTTCCGGACGATCCACGAGCGCTATCGCGGCCGCCTGCTGGCCTACACGCGCCAGATGCTGCGCGGCGGCGCAGACGCCGAGGACGCCCTCCAGGACGTCTTCCTGCGGGCCTACCGCGCGCTGCGCGCGAGCGACCGTCCCGTGCTGCTGCGCGCCTGGCTCTACCGCATCGCCCACAACCGCTGCATCGATGAACTGCGACGCCCATGCCCGCTGCCGAGCGAGCTGGCGGCCGATGCCGAGCCGGCCTTCGGCGGGCGGGCCGCCGCGAGCGAGCCGGCCGCAGTCGCGGAGCGCAGCGCGGCGCTCACCCGGTTGGTCGCCGACGTGCGCACGCTCCCCAGCCAGCAGCGCTCGGCGCTGCTGATGCGCGAGCTGCAGGGGCTCAGCTACGAGGAGCTCGCGGGCGCCCTCGCGATCACGGTGCCCGCCGTGAAGTCGTTGTTGTTGCGCGCCCGCACCGGCCTGATCGACATCGCGGTCGCGCGCGACACCCCGTGCCTGGAGATCCGCGAGGAGCTGGTCGGCGCCGCGGACCGCGGTGTGCGGATCAGCGGCCGCGCCCGCCGCCACTGCGGCGAATGCGCGGTTTGCGAAAGCTACCGCCTCGAGCTGAAGCGACTGCGCCGCAGCTTCGCGGCGCTGACCCCAAGCGGGCCGCTCACCCAGTTGGGCATGCTTTTCGGCATCGGCGGCGGCGGTGCGGCGGCGGCCGGCGGCGGCGGCGCCGCGGGCGGCGGCGTGCTGGCCGGTGCGACGGCGGCAAAGATCGCCGTGGCCGTCTGCTGCGCCGCGCTGATCACCACCGCCGGGCGAGCGGTGATCGAGGCGCCGTCGGCGACGCCGCCCAGCCATCACCACCTCGCGGCTCCCCGCATCGTCACCGTCTCGGCGCTGCCGGCCAGCCCGCGCACCGCCGTCCCCAGCGCCGCCCCCACCTCGTCGAAGCCCCCGGGCGCCACCCCGATCGCCGGCGCCGTGGCGACTGGCACGACTGGCACGACGGGCGCGACGGGCGCGAGCGGCCCGGGTGGCGCGGGCGCGGGCCTTGGCGCGAGCAGCGCGGTGAGCGGTCCGACGGGTGCGAGCGGAACGACCGGCGCGCCGATCGGCGCGACCGGGGAGGGCGGCTCTGCGGCGCAGGCGGGGATCGCCGCCAACGGCATCGGCGCCTCGGGCCAGGCCGCCGCGGCGCCCGCAACCTCGTCGGCCGGCGCCACCGGGCCGACGGGCGATAGCGGTAGCGCCGACGCCCACTACGACATCGGCCGCTCCGGCTCAGCGGCTGGCCCGACCGGGCCGACCGGCTCACCCGGCGCGGGCAGCTGACGCCGGCGCCGCCGCCGAGCGCGCCCCGCAGCGACCTGCGCTGTCACGGCCGGCGCGCGGCCCGGCCCCCCGGGTGCGTGCCTGCCTCCCAAACGGCGGGCGCGCCGCCTGGCCGGATGGTGCATGCACGATCCGGAGAAGCGCCCTACAGCAGGAGTCCGGCGGGGCGCTCGAGTCGCTTGCGGACGGTCGCGAGGAAGTCGGCCGCGTCGGCGCCGTAGACGATGCGGTGGTCGGCGGAGATCGTCAGCTCCATCACCCGGCGCGCGCTCACGCTGCCGTCGGGGCCGACCGTGGCTCGCGGGTTGGCGGCGCCGACGGCGAGGATCGCAGCCTGCGGCGGGTTGATCACGGCCGTGAAGCGCGTGACGCCGAGCATGCCGAGATTGGACACCGTGAAGGTCGCTCCGGAGAGCTCCGGCGGGGTGATCGAGCCGTCGCGGACCTTCGCAGCCAGCGTGCGGGTCGCGACGGCGATCTCCGTGAGTGGCTTGACGTCGGCGTCGAACACGGTCGGGACGACGAGCGTCCCCGCCCCGGCGACCGCGACGCCGACGTTGACGCGCCCGTAGCGCTCGAAGTGCCCGTCGACGTAGGCGGCGTTGAGGCCCGGGTGCGCGCGCAGCGCGAGCGCGCACGCCTTGATCACCAGATCGTTGACCGACGGCAGGGGCTCAGCCTGGCCGCGCAGCTGTTCGCGCAGGTCAAACGCCGCCTCGGCGTCCACCTCGACGGTGACCTGGAACTCGGGGATCGTCGCCTTCGCGCTGGCCATCCGGCGGGCGATCAGCTGCTGCGAGCGGCTGGGATCGATCACCTCGACGGCGCCCTTGGAGCCGAGCTCGGGGGCCGCCGCTGCCGCCGCGTGCGCCGCCCCGCCGTTGCCGGCCGCCACGACGTCGGCCTTGACGATCCGCCCCTCGGGCCCGCTGCCGGCCACGGCGGCGAGGTCGACGCCCAGTTGAGCGGCGGTCCGGCGAGCGACCGGCGAAGCCCTGATGCGACCGGCGGCGGCCGTCGCCACGCCCGCGGGCGCCTGAGCGGAAACGGCTGCGAGCTGGGCCGCCGGCTTGGTCTCGGCCGCCGGCTCGGTCTCGGCCGCCGGCGGGGCGGGCGCCTGCGCGGCGACCACGCGCGCCGGCGCTGCTGCCGCGTCCGCCGCCGAGCCGAGCAGATTGGCGATCACGGCCCCGATCACGAGCGACTCGCCCTCGGCCGCCACGATCTGCAGAAATCCCGAAGCGTCGGCCTCATAGGTCATCGTCGCCTTGTCGGTTTCGATCTCCGCGATCGGCTCACCGAGGCGCACCTCCTCGCCGGAGGACTTCAGCCACTTGATGATCGTCCCCTCCTCCATCGAGTCGGAGAGGCGTGGCATCACAACCTCGCTCACGAGGCGCGCCCCAGGGTCGCTAGAACGGCCGCCTCGATGCGCTGCTCGTTGGGCAGCGCGGCGTTCTCGAGCTCCTTGGCGTAGGGCATCGGAACCTCCGCCATGCCGACGCGCTCGACCGGCGCGTCGAGATCGTCGAAGCAGGCGTACTGGATGCGCGCGGCCAACTCAGCGCTGACGCCGTAGGTCGGCCACCCCTCCTCGATGCAGACGGCGCGGCTGGTCTTGGCGACCGAGGCCGCGACGGTCTCGACATCGAGCGGGCGCAGCGAGCGCAGGTCGACAACCTCGGCGCTGATTCCGTGCGTTTGCCCGAGGCGCTCGGCGACGTGCAGCGCGCGCACCGTGGCGTAGGAGTGGGCGATCAGCGTCACGTCGGTGCCCTCGCGGGCTACGTTGGCCAGGCCGATCGGGGTGACGAAGTCGGGGTCGAGCGGCACCTCGCCGCGCTCTTTGTAGATCGCGAGGTTCTCGATTACGAGCACCGGGTCATCATCGCGGATCGCGGCTTTGAGCAGGCCCTTGGCGTCGGCCGGCGTGGCGGGGGCCACCACCTTCAGTCCCGGAGTCCCGGCGAACCATCCCTCGAAGGACTGCGAATGCTGGGCCGTCAGCTGGTTGCCTGCGCCGTTGGGGGTGCGAATCACCAGCGGGCAGCGAACCTCGCCGCCGAACATCGCGCCGATCTTCGCCGCGTGGTTGATCACCTGGTCCATCGCGACCAGCACAAAGTTGATCGTCATGATCTCGACGATCGGGCGCTCGCCCAGCATCGCCGCGCCAACGCCGGCGCCGACGAAGCCCTCCTCGGAGATCGGCGTGTCGCGCACCCGGTCGGCGCCGAACTCGCCGAGCAGGCCGGCGGTCACCTTGTAGGCCCCGTCGAACAGGCCGACCTCCTCGCCCATCACGAAGACGCGCTCGTCGCGGAGCATCTCCTCACGCATCGCGAGGCGCAGCGCCTCGCGGTAGGTCATCGTCTCGAAGCCGAGGCGATCCGCCGGCGGAAGGCGCGCCGCAGGGGTCTGCGTCGCGCTCACTCGCCCAGACCGCCCGCGAAGACGAGCTCGCGCTCGCCGAACGGCGCACCGGGCAGCATGCGCGCGAACTGCGCCGCACTGCCGGGCGCGTACATCCCGGTCGCGAGCGTGCTGACCGCCGGCGGCGGGCTGGCGATCGAGGCTGCGACAGCCGCGGCGACCTGAGCCTCGGCGGCGCCCATCAGCGCGTCGAGCTCGTCGTCCGCCACTCCCTCCTGCGAGAGCAGCGCGCGCACGCGGAAGATCGGGTCGCGCTGGATGTGCTCGTCGATCTCGCCGCGCGTGCGGTAGGCGAGGCCTGCGTCAGCGACCGAGTGGCCGCGGTAGCGATAGGTCACCAGCTCGAGCACCGCCGCCTGACGCTCTTCGCGGGCGCCGGCGAGCAGCGTCGCGCTCGCCTGCGCGACCGCCAGCAGATCGTCGCCGTCGACGCGCTCCGCCGGCAGGTCGTAGGCGGCGGCGCGCCGGTAGAGGTCGGTGACGGCGGACGCGCGCTCGACGCTCGTGCCCATGCCGTACTCGTTGTTCATCACCAGGAACACGACCGGCAGCCGCCAGACCGCCGCCAGGTTCAGCGACTCGTGCCAGGCGCCCATGTTGATCGCGCCGTCGCCGAGCTCGCACAGCACGGCCTGCGGGCGCCCCTGGCGGACGAGGGCGAGCGCCAGGCCGGTGGCGATCGGCAGCTGGCCGGCGACGATGCCCCAGCCACCGTAGTAGCCGCGCGAAACGTCGAGCAGATGCATCGAGCCGCCGCGGCCGTGGGCGCAGCCGTCGACGCGGCCGAACAGCTCGCCCATCACGGCGTCGGCCGGCACGCCGCGGGCGAGCGCGAAACCGTGGCAGCGATACCCGGTCACCAGCAGATCGGCGGCGTCGAGCGCATGCGTCGCACCGACCGTGGCCGCCTCCTGCCCGGAGGAGAGATGGCAGTAGCCGCCGATCCGCGCCGCCTTGTACTGGCGCTCGGCTTCGGTCTCGAAGACCCGGATCAGCAGCATCTGCTCATAGAGGCCGCGCAGCGTGGCAGTCGCGATCGACATCAGCGCTCGCCGTCCTCGAAGTAGTCGGGGTGCTCGCGCCGGATCGCCGGCAGGGCGGAGAGCACCATCCGCAGGTGGTGTCGCAGCGCGGTCTCCGCCGCGTCGGGGTCGCGGCGCGCCAGCGCGTCGAGGACGAGGCGATGCTCGGACACCATCTCCTCGAGGTAGTGCGGCTGGGGCAGGCTGAGGCGGCGCACGCGGTTGAGATGACCCTTGACACGCTGCGCGACCTCCCAGGCGACGGGACGCCCGGCCAGCTCGCACAGCGCGGCGTGGAACTCGTCGTCGAGCAGCGCGAAGCGCTCATAGTCGCCGTGCCCGACGACCTCGGCCTGGCGGCGCACGAGGCCCGCAAGGGCCGAAAGGTCGCCTTCCTGCGCGCGTGTCGCCGCGATGCGCACGGCGGCGCACTCGAGCGATTCGCGAATGAACTGGGCGTCCTCGACCGCAGCCGTGCTGATCTGGGTGACGAAGGTCCCAAGCTGGGGCACGATCTGGACGAAGCGGTCGTCACGCAGGCGAATCAGCGCCTCGCGGATCGGCGTGCGGCTGACGGCGAGGCGCTCGGCCAGCTCGTTCTCCGACAGGCGCTGACCCGGTTCGAGCTCCGTGGCGATGATCGCATCGCGCAGCGCCCGGTAGGCCTGTCGGCTCGCGGGACCCGCCGAGTTGCTGCTGCGCAGACGGTCTATGCGCATGTCGCGCAGATGGTTGATGCGAACCTCGGTCACGCCTGCATACTTACATACCAGTGACTCGGAACGCAACCTCGCTGGACGCTCGGCGCGCAGCGATGCGGCCGCCACGGCGGGCCGGCGGCGCAGCGCCTCAGACGGCGGCGGCAGCGCCCTCGCGCGTGATCGCGAGCTTTCCCCAGCGGGCGCGCTCGGCATACTCGATCAGCTTCGCGAAGTAGTCACGCAAAGGCGGCGCGACGAGCCCGAGTGGCCCGAGCAGCTCGCGCGCCCGCGCGTCGTCGAGCGTGGCGCCGATCCCGAAGTAGGGGACGTAGAGGTCAGCGTCGGCCAGGCGCGAGGCCGGGTCGGCCACGATCCGCGGCGGCTCGCGGCCGAACTGGCGGCAGGCGAGGTCGATCAGGTCGGCATTGGTCGGCGCTGCGGCGCCGGCGACGAGCGCGACGGTGCCGCCGATCGAGGCGTCGGCGAGCAGCGCCATCAGGCCGTCGGCGACGTAGTCGACGGGGACGATGTCGGCGAGGCCGTCGGGGTCGATCGCCACCTCGTCCATCAGCCCACGCGAGAACGCGCGCATCGGCCAGTAGATCACGTTGAACGCCGATGTCCAGCCGCTGCGGCTGTCGCCGACGATGATGCTCGGCCGCGCGATCACAAGCGGCAGATCGCGACCGGCCTCGCCGATCGCCTGCTCGGCCTCGAACTTCGACTGTTCATAGGTGTTGCGAAAGCCCTGGCCCAGATCGAGGTCGGTCTCCCTGAACAGCCCGTGGTAGCGACCGGCGACGTACGCCGTGGAGACATGCAGGTGACGGCGCAGCCTTCCCCGCGCAGCGATCTCGCGGCTCAGTTCGATCATCGCCAGCGCGCCGGCCGTGTTCACCGTGCGGGCCTGCTCGAGCGTGTTGTCGAACGAGATCGAGGCGGCGCAGTGCACGACGGCCGTGACCGTCTCGATCAACTCGTCGCGATCGGCGGCGGCAAGCCCGAGATTGTGCTCCGCCACGTCACCTGCGAGCGCCCTGACCCGCGCAAGCGTCTCGGGCGGCTCGTCATAGAGACGCTCGATGACCGCCGCCAGGCGAGCGTCCGCCGCGGCGGGCGACGGCGCCCGGATCAGGCAGATCACCTCTCCGTCCGGTTGCTCGAGCAGCCGCGCGAGCAGTTCCATCCCGAGAAATCCGGTGGCGCCGGTGAGCAGGACGGTGTCGCTCACGCGACCGCCGCGCCAATCGCGTGGAAGCCCCCGTCGACGTGCAGGATCTCCCCGGTTATCGCGCGCGCGTGGTCGCTCAGCAGAAAGCACACGGCGGCGGCCACAGGAGCCGCGTCGCGCGTGTCCCAGCCGAGCGGGGCGCCTGTGCGCCACATCGACGCGAGCTCGTCGAAGCCCGGGATCCCGCCGGCCGCGAGGGTCTCGATCGGGCCCGCCGAGACGAGGTTCACGCGCACGCCGCGCGGTCCGAGGTCGCGTGCCAGGTAGCGCGACACGCTCTCGAGCGCGGCCTTCGCCACGCCCATCCAGTCATACACCGGCCAGGCGACGCTGGCGTCGAAGTCAAGGCCCACGACGGCGCCGCCGTGATCCCCGGCTTCGAGCAGCGGCACGAGCGCTCCGGCCAGCGCCTTGAGCGAGAAGGCGCTGGTCTCGAATGCCGTGATCGCGCTGCTCGCCGGGGTGTCCATGAAGCCGCCGCCCAGCGCGTCGGGGGGCGCGAAGGCGATCGCGTGCAGCACCCCGTCAAGCTCGCCCCAGCGCGCGTCGAGCGCCGCCGCCACGGCAGCGAGGTCGTCGGGCTTGTTCACGTCCAGCTCGAGCACGTCGGGGGGCTCCGGGAGGTGCTTGGCGGCGCGCGCGGTCAGGCCCATGCCGCGGCCGAAGCCGGTGAGGACGATCTGCGCCCCACTCTCCTGCGCCTGGCGGGCCACCTCGAAGGCGATCGACCCCCGCGTCAGCACGCCCGTTATCAGCAGGCGCTTGCCGCTCAGCATGCTCACAGCGGAATGTTCCCCGCCGGCCAGCGCCGCAGTGACGCGGAGTCGAGCGCTCCCAGCGCGGCCGCCACGCGTGCGCGCGTCTCGCTCGGAGCGATCACCTCATCGACGTGCCCGTCGGCCGTGGCCGCGCCGGGGTAGAGGTGCTCCGCCGCATAGTGGGAGGCCAGGGCGTCGCGTTCGGCGAGCGGATCGGCCGCCGCCTCGATCTCGCGGCGGTTGATGATCTCGACCGCCTGCGAGGCGCCCATCACGCCCAGCTGCGCCGTGGGCCAGGCGAAGACGAAGTCGGCGCCGAGGTCCTTGCTGTTCATTGCGATGAAGGCGCCGCCGAAGGCCTTGCGCAGGATCACCGTCACGCGCGGCACGGTGCACTCCGCGAAGGCGTAGACGAGCTTGGCCCCCTGGCGGATCACGCCGAGCTTCTCCTGCTTGGTGCCGGGCAGGAAGCCAGGCGTGTCGACCAGGACGAGCAGCGGGATGTTGAAGAGGTTGCACGTCCGCACGAAGCGAGCAGCCTTCTGGGAGGCGTCGACATCGAGCACGCCGCCGAGGTAGTGCGGCTGGTTGGCGACGATCCCGATTGATCGCCCATCCAGGCGACCGAACGCGCAAACGACGTTGCGCGCCCAGCGGGGCGAGACCTCGAGCATCCGGCCGCCGTCCAGCAGCGCCCGCGCGACCTCGCGCACGTCGTAGACCTTGCGGTCCTCGCGCGGCACCGGACTGTCGGGAAGGTAGCCGGGCGGGTCGATCGTCGGCCAGCGCAGCGGACGCTCCTCGCAGTTCTGAGGCAGGTAATCGAGCAGGTCGCGGGCGAGCAGCGCGGCATCAACGTCGGTCGGCGCAACGAGCTGGCAGACGCCGTTTCGCTCGTGGATGCGGGGCCCGCCCAGCCCCGCCTGGTCGACGTCCTCGCCGGTGACCTTGGCGACCACGCCCGGCCCGGTCAGGAACATGCTGGCGCTCTCGGTCATGATCACGAAGTCGGTCAGCGCCGGGGCGTAGGAGCCGCCGCCCGCGGAGGGGCCGCAGATCACCGAGATCTGCGGCACATACCCCGACAGCGCAACGTGCTTGCGGAAGATCCTGGCGTACCCGCTGAGCGCCGCGAGGCCCTCCTGCATACGGGCCCCGGCCGACTCGACGAAGCCGATCACCGGAACGCGAGAGCGCTCGGCGAGCTCCAGCACGGCGACGACGGTGTCGGCGTGGGCCTCTCCGAGCGAGCCGCCGGCGAACGACGCGTCCTGAGCGAACACGGCGACGACGCGCCCGTCGACGCGGCCGCTGGCGCCCAGCACACCGTCGCCGGGCCGCGCTTTCTCCCCCATACGCCGCGAGAGCACCTCAGTGCGCAGCAAATCGAGCGACCCCGGGTCGCAGAGCACTTCGAGGCGCTCCATCGGTGTCAGCCGCTCTTCTGGTCGTGGGACGAGTGCAAGCGTCATGTTGCCTCCAGGCACAGCACGGCGTTGTGGCCGCCGAAGCCGAATGAGTTGGAGATCGCGATCGGCCGCCGCCCATCGCCTAGGTCGAGCGGTCGCGCGCGGTCGGGTACGTAGTCGAGGTCGAGCTCGGGATCGCGCTCGGCCCAGCCGAGCGTAGGCGGAATCAGCTTCGCGCGCAACGCGAGGATTGTCGCGATCGCCTCGACGGCGCCGCCGGCGCCGAGCAGATGGCCGATTGCGGACTTGGTCGAAGAGACCGGGATCGCGTACGCATGCTCGCCCAGGGCACTCTTCAGCGCGATCGTCTCGGCGCGATCGTTCAGCTGCGTCGAGGTGCCGTGCGCGTTGACGTAGACGATCTCCTCCGGCGCGACCCCCGCATCCTCGAGCGCGCGGGTGATCGCGGCGGCGGCGCCCTCGCCGGTCGGGTGCGGAGCGGTGACATGGTGGGCGTCGGCGGTCGCGCCGTAGCCGCGCGCGACGGCGAGAATCCGCGCACCCCGCGCGCGGGCAGCCTCGCCGTCCTCGAGCACGAGCACCCCCGCCCCCTCGCCCATCACGAAGCCGTCGCGGCGAGCGTCGAAGGGCCTCGAGACACCGGACGTCGAGAGCGCGTCGAGGGCGCCGAAGGCGGCGCGAGAGAGCGGCGTCAGCGCTGCCTCGGCGCCGCCGGTCACCACGGCGAGCGCGTCGCCGTGGCGGATGGCGCGAATCGCGGTCCCGATCGCATCGGCGCCAGAGGAGCATGCAGAGACGGTGCCGAACGCGGGACCACGCAGACCGTGGCGCATGCTGACCGCGGCGGCGGCGGCGTTGCCCATCATCAGCGGCACCGCGAGTGGCGACACATGCTTTGGCCCGCCGTCGAACATCGCCCGGTCGTTGGCCTCGATCGTGCCGATGCCGCCGATGCCGGTGCCGATGATCGAGCCGATCTTCCACGCGTCGTAGGGCAGGCCCTCGCCCCAGCCGGCGTCGGCGAGCGCCTCGATCGAGGCGACGAGCGCGAGCTGCGTGAAGCGGTCGGCGCGCCGCGCATCCTTGACCGAGAGGTGCTCGGTCGCGACGAACTCGCGCGCGCGACCCTCGCCGTCCTCGATCCCGCAGATCCCGGCCGCCCAGCGCTCGTACAGGGGCGCGGCACCGATGCCGAGCGGCGTGACCGCGCCGATGCCGGTGACGACGACGTCGTTCATGCGCTCACGCGCGCTCGGCGACGAGGTCGATCGCGTCGCCCACGGTCGAGATCTCGGCCACGTCGCCGCTCGTCAGCTCGACGCCGAAGTGCTCTTCGATGATCTGCGAGAGCTCGGCTAGGTCGAGTGAGTCGATGTCGAGCGCCGTCAGCTCCGCGTCGCGGTTGATCTCGTCGGCGTTGGCGCCGAAGCTGATCAGCGAGTCGGTGATGACCTTTTCGATCTGCTCGGGTGAGTGTTCTGCCATGGGTGTCCTTTCGCTGGGATCAGGCGGACAGGCCGCCATCGACGTAAACAGTGGTGGCGGTGATGTAGGAGGCGCGATCGGACGCCAGGAACGCGACCGCCGCGGCAACTTCGTCGGGCGTGCCGGCGCGCGCTGCCGGCACCCTGTCACGAAACGCCTGCGGGATGTCCTGTGTCATGTCGGTTGCGATCAGCCCCGGCGCGACGGCGTTGATCGTGACGCCCCGGCGCGCGACCTCGACCGCCGCGGTCTTGGTGAACGCGATCACGGCCGCCTTCGAGGCCGCGTAGTTCGCCTGGCCGGCGTTGGCGCGCGGCCCGACGACCGAGGCGATGCTGATCACACGCCCGTAGCGGGCGCGGATCATCGCGCGCAGCGCGGCGCGCGTGAGCCGGTAGGTGGAGCCGAGGTTGGTGTCCAGCACGATCCGCCAGTCCTCGTCGCTGAGTGACAGCGCGAGGCCGTCGGCGCGCACGCCGGCATTGTTGACCAGCGCTAGCACCGGACCGCCGAGCGCGCTCTGGACCGCGTCGAGCAGCGTGGCGGGCGCAGCCGGATCGGTGACATCTGCTTCGATCGCGACGGCACGCCCGCCGGCCGCCTCGATCGAAGCCACCACCTCGGCGGCGGGCTTGGCGCCCGTGAGGTAGTTGACGGCAACGGGCCAGCCGTCGGCGGCGAGCGCGCGCGCGATCGCGGCGCCGATCCCGCGGGAGCCGCCGGTCACCAGGGCGCAGGCGCCCGGCGGTCGCGCGTCACTCATCGCATCCCCCACTCGATGACGCTCGCGCCCCAGGTGAAACCCGAGCCGACCGCTCCCAGCAGGACGCGCATCCCCGGTCGCAGGCGCCCCTCGCGGCGCGCCTGCTCGAGCGCCAGCGGGACGCTTGCGGCCGAGGTGTTGCCGACCGTCGCGATCGCGTCGACGACATTGCCGGCGTCGAGCGCGAGCCGCTCCGCCAGGCTCGCCAGGATGCGTGTGTTGGCCTGGTGGTAGACGTAGAGATCGAGCTCGGCGAGCGAGACGCCGGCTGCATCGGCGGCGGCGGCCGAGCACTCGCTGAGACGCCTGACGGCCTGCTTGAAGGTCTCGTGGCCGTCCATCGCAAGCAGCTGCGTCTCGCGGTCGGCGACGACCAGCTGCGAGTGGGCTCCGTCGCTGCCGAGGATCACGGGCCCGAGCTCGCCCGGCGCGCCGGCGGTCACGACGACCGCGCCGGCGCCGTCGCCGAACAGCGCCGCCGTGTTGCGATCGTGCGGATCGACGTGGCGCGACATGATCTCGGCGCCGATCACCAGGGCGCTTCGCGACGCGCCGGAGATCAGCATCCCGCGCGCCACCGCGAGCGCGGCGAGAAAGCCGGTGCACGCGCTGCCGACGTCGAAGGCTCCGGCCCCGTCGGCGCCGAGCGAGTGGGCGACCTGCGGCGCGGCGTTGGGCATCACGGAGTCCTGGCTGCAGCTCGCGACGAGCACGAGATCGACCTGCGCGCCCTCGATGCCCGCGTCGGCGAGCGCCGCGCGCCCGGCCGCGGCGGCGAGAACCGCCAGGTTGGCCCCGGGTTCGGCGTAGCGGCGCTCGCGGATCCCGGTGCGCCTCTCGATCCAGTCGTCCTGGACGCCGATTGCCGGGCTGATCTCGGCGTTGGGCACGACTCGCTCGGGCAGTGCGCAGCCAAGGCCGGTGATCCCGGCGTGGACCTGCGTTGGCGGCCGCTCGCGCTCCTCGGCCTGCTCAAGCGTTGCCGACAAGATGCTCCTCGAGCGCGATCGCCGGAAGGTCCGTCACGTTTCGTGCGACGAGCCGGGCCAGCACCTGATCGGGGCCGACGTCGATGAAGCTCTGCGCGCCCGCAGCGGCGAGCGCGATCATCGTCTCGCGCCAGCGCACGGGGGAGGTCAGCGCACCTGCAAGCTCGTCGCGCGGATCGGCAAAGGGCTGCGCGGTGAGGCCCGAGAACACCGTGACCACGGGCTCGGCGAACGTCACGCGCTCGAGCGCCTCGCGGAAGGGCTCTTGCGCGGCGGCCATCCAGGGCGAGTGAAACGCCCCGGTAACGTCGAGCGCGAGCGAGCGGATGCCGCGCTCGCGGGCGATCCTGGCGGCCTCGCGCAGGCCCTCGCGCGGCCCGGCCAGCACGGTCTGGCCCGGAGCGTTGTCGTTGGCGACCCAGACCCCTGCGTCGGCCGCCACAGCCGCCGCCTCCGCCGGCGTGCTCTTCAATATCGCCAGCATGCTCCCGTCGCCGCCGCTCGCGCGGCCGGACTCGTCCATCAGCGCGCCGCGCAGCACGACGAGCCCGAGCGCGTCCTCCCAGCCCAGCGCTCCGGCGGCGGCGAGGGCCGAGAGCTCGCCAAGCGAATGCCCGGCGAAGGCCAGGGCCGCCGAGGGCTCCTCGAGCTCGAGGAAAGCGGCGAGGCTTGAGAGGAAGATCGCGGGCTGGGCGTAGCGCGTGGATTCGCCTGCCAGTTCGAAGCAGTCCGCGCCGATCAGCTCCCCCGCCAGTTCGAGCAGCGCCGGCAGTGAATTGGCAACACGCTCGCGTGAGCGTGCCACAGACACTCCCTGTCCCGGAAAGAGGACGGCCGCACCCCTATCGACACGCACGCCGCCATCATCGCGCCTGGGCAGGCGTGCGCGCTCACGCGCCGGCGGATCACCCCCGCCCAGGGGGTCCCAACCCCCCCCAATCGGGGGGTCGTGCGGCGGGTTTGGGCGCCCGAGCACCACCGGAGGCCTACTCCGTCAGGCCGGCGCGATTGGCGCGCTGGACCGCATCGGCGCGGTTGCGGGCGCCGAGCTTGCGGTAGAGGCTGCTCGTGTGCTCGTGGATCGTGTGCGGCGAGAGGTGCAGAGCCGCGGCGATCTCGCGGTTGGTGGAGCCGCCCGCGATCAGGTCCAGCACTTCGCGCTCGCGCGGTGACAGCGAGGTCGCCTCGCCATCACCCTGCGGCTGGAACACGGTCATCCCGAGGCCGACCATGCGGACGGCGCGCGAGATGTCTGCGGCGCCCCAGTCCTTGGGGATGAAGCCGGAGGCGCCGGCCGCCTTGGCCGCCCCGGGTGAGATCCGGCCGGCGCCGCTGATCAGCAGCACCTTCGTGCCGGGTGAGCGCTCGCGCAGTTGCTGGCAGATCTCCGGCCCGGATTCCTCGCCGATGAACAGATCGACCAGCGCGACATCGGGCTTGTAGCGCTCGGCCAGCGCGTAGGCCTCCTCGCCGTTGCGCGAGCTGAGGCAGCGCTCGACCCACGGCTGAACGCCGAGCATCAGCCGGAAACCCCAGTGGACGATGTCGTGGTCGTCGACGATCAGCACGCGCAACTTGGAGTGGTCGTCGAGGGCGTCGAGCTCCTCCGTCGGGATGGTCATGGCTCCTCGTAGGGGACGACCAGGCGAACCTGCCAGCGGTCGCCGTCGCGCGAGCCGAACTCCAGCAGGCCACCGGCCTGCAGGGCTTCGAAGCCCGCCAGGCGCAGTCCCATGCCGGCCGGCTCGCCGTGCTTCTGCACGCCGTCGTTGGTGATCTCGAGCACGAAGGTGCCGTCGCCCATCTGGCTGCGTACGCCGACTCGCGTGGCGTGCGCGTGCTTGTCGGCGTTGCGAATTGCCTCGGCCAGCACCGACTGGGCGAGCGGCTCGAGTGCCGCGGGAGCAGCCAGCTGCGCGCCGTCGTCAAGCGTGATCCCGAGGTCCGGGTACTCGTGGCGAAGCCTCGCGACCTCCTCGGCGAGGGTCGTGCTCGTGGCGGCGACCAATCGTCCCAGCGGCCGCTGCATTGCCGTGCGCAGGTCTCCGAGCGCCGCCTGAACCTCCTCGGCGCAGCGCCTGCGCGTCTGCTCGTCGAAGGGCTGGTCACCCGAGAGCGCGAGCGAGACTCCGAACAGGCGCTGGACCACCCCCTCGTGAACCTCGCGAGCGAGGTCGATCCGACCTTCGAGCGCGACCGCGCGCTCATGCTGGCGGGTCGCAGCGCGCGCCATCGCGGCGAGTGCCGCCATCTTGCCGAGGATCCAGAGCACCTCGCGCTCCGCCGCGGTCAGCGGCGGTCCGTCGCTGCCGCGGTCGCCGAGGATCGCCCCCAGCCAGCGGCCGCGCGTCGACATCGGCGCGCAGACGACGGTGCGGGCCGCCAGCCGCTCGACGTACTCGGCCGGCAGCTGGCTCTCGAGGTCCTCGGCGATTTCCAGGACGCGATCCTGTATCAGCGCCTCACGCGCCAGCGCCGCCGACTCGAGCGTGAAGAAGTCGCCGTGAAAGAGCTCGAGATCCACGCCGTAGCTGCCCGCCGCGAGGATCCGCCGGCGCGTCGAGTCGTAGCGGAAGATCACGACGCGCCGCAGGGCCGTGCAGCGCGTGATGCCCTCGCAGAGGCGGCTGTAGAAGTCGTCGGCGAGGCCCTCTTCCTCGCTCTGCGCGAGCACCTCGGCGAAGATCTCGATCGCGTCGGCGTGAGCCGGCGTGAGCTGGGTGGTGGGCGTGGTCGGCTCGGGCATCGTCTCGGCCGTGATTCTCGCGCATCCGCATCGCCGGCGAGCGTAGGGTTCCAATGATGGAGCTGCGCCACCTGCGCTACTTCCTCGCGGTCGCCGAGGAACTGCACTTCCACCGTGCGGCCACACGACTGCATATCTCGCAGCCGCCGCTCAGCCAGCAGATCCGCGCGCTCGAGCGCGAGCTGGGCGTGACATTGCTCGAGCGCAACCGCCGGCGGGTCACGCTGACCGCTGCCGGGGAGGCCTTTCGCGATGAGACGCGAGCGATCCTCGCGGCAGTCGACCGAGCTGCCGAGCGTGCGCGCAACATCTCCCGCGGATCGCTCGGGACGCTGTCGGTCGGCTTTGTCGGCTCGGCGATGTTCAGCCCGACGCTGCCGGACATCCTGCGCGAGTTTCGCGCCACGCGACCCGACGTCGAGCTGGTCCTGCGCGAGCTGCCGACGGTCGTGCAGTTTCAGGCTCTGCTCGGCGGTGAGCTCGACGTGGGGGTGATCCGCGGGCCCGTCGCGCCGGCGGAGATCGATCCGCGGCTTGAGCTGATGACGATCCAGCGCGAGCGGCTGGTCGCCGCACTACCCTCCGAGCACCCACTCGCCTCGCGCCGCCGGCTGCGCGCCGAGGAGCTTCGCGGCGAGACGTTTGTGATCCTCGCACGCCGCGAAGCGCCGGGCCTTTTCGCGAGCCTGAGCTCGGCGATGGTCGAGGCCGGCGGTGTTCCGGAGGACGTGCTGGAGGTCGCCGAGATGCAGACGATAATCAGCCTTGTGGCCGGCGGCTTCGGCGTCTCACTGGTGCCGGCATCGGTAGGAGCCGTCGAGCGCAGCGGCGTGACCTTCCTGCCGATCGCGGGCCCGACTCCGACGATCGAGCTCTCGGCAGCCTGGCGGTCCGGGGGCGGCTCACCGGTTCGCGAGGCATTTCTCGCCCTCGCCCGTCCCGCGCGCTCGCGCGTGCCCGAGCCGGCCGCCGCGCCGCCGCAGCGCAGCGGCGGATGATCACCTGCGGTGGGTGGGCTGCGCCGGAGCGCGCGTATCTGGTGCATCCCGCGGCCCTATTTCCGGGCCATCCCGCGGCCCTATTTCCCGGCCATTAAATGTGCAAGGCCTCCGAGAGGGATCAAGAGGGTTCGCGGAGGCCTTGCACGGGGGGAGGAGAGGAAGAAGAAGCCTAGGATGGAACCGGTGGTATGTCCAATACTGATTTTTTCTCGCTGTGATTCGTTCTAACAATCAGCGTTTTTCTGCGGTAGGGTCTGATATGACAGTCGAATGCAAGCGAACGAACTGAGATTCCCGTGACAGATGCTGCGCCCACCGTCCTGATCTGCTTCGACGGCTCCGACCGCGCCGCGCACGCCATCGCCGTGACGGCCAAGCTCCTTCCCGGCGCGCACGCGCACGTGCTGAATGTCTGGGAGCCGATCGAGCGGATCGTCGCTCGCTACGCCGCACTCGGGCCCTACTTCGGCGATGGTGTCGGTGACGCCGACGAAGGACTCGAGTCCGACTCCTCGGGCGTCGCCAAAGCCGGCGCGAAGCTCGCAAGCGACGCCGGACTCGACGCGACGGCGCGCACGGCAACGCTGCGCACGTCGGTCTGGGAGGCCGTCGTCGAAGCCGCCGACGAGCTGAACGTCGACGCGATCATCACCGGCACGCGCTCGTTGCGGGGGGTGCGCGAGGTGCTCTCCAACACGCTCTCGCACGCGCTGATGCAGAACAGCAAGCGCCCGGTGCTGGCGATCCCGTCGCCAGCAGCAACCGACACCCACTCAGACTGACAGACCGCGGGACCGCCGCGCCGGCGAACGTGACGGCGCGCAGGCGCGACGTCAGCGCGTGTCGGGATCGATGAACTGGAGCCGCGACACGCCGAGGTCGACGAGCCGCTGCATCTCGTCCCAGTCCATCGGCTTCGCCTGCTGAAGCTTACGGTCGAGCTGATGCTCGAAGCGCAGCCACGGGTCGTCTTGGTCTTCTTCGGCCGACACCAGTGCTCCTTGCGTTGATGCTTCCTCGCCGATCAACGCACCGACGGATGGAGTTCTTTCACGCGGATCGCGCGCGAGTTGCGCTCGCCGGAGCGCGACCATCGGGAGTCGCGGGCCGCGGCGGTCAGCGCATTCTGGCGCTCTTGCCGACCTCGCCCGGCGCGATGCGGCGCCAGCATGGTGCGGCGTCGCGCGCGCAGGGCAACTGGCGCCCCCGAACATCTACGCAGCGATAGCTGCGACGGGCTGTCGCTGGCCCGGCGCCCCTCAGCCCGTCGCCGCGGCCCGGTAGGGGCGGAAGAACGCGCGCAACTCCTCCGCGTAGAGCTCGGGCTCCTCGAACGGCGCGAAGTGCCCGCCGCGCGCGGGCTCGCTCACGCGCACCGCGTTTGCGGTCCGCTCAAGCCACGCCCGCGGCGGGCGGACAATGTCGCGCGGGAACAGCGAGAAGCCGGACGGCACCTCGACGCGGCGGGCGTGCTGTGACGGCGGAATTGCGGCGTTGGCGCGGTACATGCGCATCGAGGAGCCGATCGTCGCGGTGAGCCAGTACAGCGTGACGTTCGTGAGGATCTCGTCCTTCGTGAAGCGCCGCTCGACGTCGCCGTCGCAGTCGCTCCAGGCCCGGAGCTTTTCGACGATCCACGCCGCCAGCCCGGCCGGCGAATCAGTCAGCCCGACTGCGGCGGTTTGGGGCTTCGTGCGGTGCATGGCGGCGTACGCGCCCTCGCTCGCGCCCCAGGCTGCCGCATCCTCGAGCCACGCGAGCTCCTCGGGGGCGAGGTCCGCTGGGTCGCCGCTGAAGATGGACACGCCCGCGTCTGTGCGATGGACGGCCACCACCCGGTCGGGGTGATCGAGCGCAAGGTAGCGGCTCACGCCGCTACCGATATCCCCGCCCGCGGCGCCGAATCGTGCATAGCCGAGCACGCCCATCAGCTCGGCCCACAGGCCGGCAACGGCGATCGAGTCCAGCGGCGAGCCGGTTGGGCGGTCGGAGTACCCGTAGCCCGGCATGTCGGGGACGACGACGTCGAACGCGTCGGCTGGGTCGGCGCTGTGCGCGCCGGGGTTGGTCAGGAGCGGGATGACCTTCGTGTAGCGCCAGAATGAGTCGGGCCAGCCGTGGCTGAGGACCAGCGGCAGGACCGTTGCGGCCGGGGCGACGGCCCGGGCGTGCACGAAGTGAACGCGCAGGCCACCGAGCCGTACGCGGAAGCGGGGAAGCCGGGCAAGCGCCGCCTCCTGCGCCCGCCAGTCGAACCCGCCGGCCCAGTAGTCCACGAGCTCGCGCAGATAGGCGAGGTCGGTCCCGAGCGACCACCCGGCGTCTTCGGGTGCGTCGGGCCAGCGCGTTGCCCGCAGCCGCGCGCGAAGGTCCTCCAGCGCCGCGGGGGCGGTGTGCGCGGTGAAGGGCTCCGGGCGGGACGCGGTGGCTGCCACTGGACGCATCCTACGGCCCGCGACGTGCGTGCTCCCACCGCCGTGGGCGAGCGTCGGCAGACCGCGGCGAGTGCTCGTGTTCGGCGCGCGAGCTGTCTGTGAGCCTGCTAGCCGGGCGGCGGGGATTCCTCGACAACCTTCGTGATCCCCAAAGCGTTGAGGTAGTTCTGCAGTCCGGGCGGCGAGTAGTGCTCGATCGCTTCTGCGAAGCGTCGGTCGGCACTGGAGGCGATCGACTGGCCCGGAGCACCGTCGACCGGAAGCTCCTTGAGTCGATGGTAGGGACGCAGCGCTTCCCAGAACCCCTTGCGTGAGTCGTGGATCGTCGCTGCGTAGTTCGGCGCCACGACCTCCCCGGCGCCGACCGCGGCGCCGGCCTTCAGCTGGTCGGGATCCAGCACGAGCCCGCAGTCCGTGGCGTGCGCGACCATCCACAAGAGTGCGATGTCGGAGAGTGACGGGTCTGCGGATCCGCCCCCGACCTCCGTGTGCACCCCGGAGAACCACACCTGCTCGAGCGTCTGTCCGCTCCCCGTGTCGTCGGGGTCACGCGTCCACAGGGTTGGTTTGAACGGCTCGCGTTGCTCGTCGATCGCGAGCGCCTGGTAGGCAAAGCGGACGCGGCTGCTGAGCTGGGTGTCGTGAAAGCCCCACAGCTTCTCCCAGCCCGTGAATCGCGTCGACATCTCCGACCAGCCGGGGAGCCCTTCGGGGATCCCGAGCGCGCCAACGGTGTCCCAGACGCCGATGAAGTGGATGAGGAAGGGGATCTCTTCCTCGTCCCACGAGTACATCTTGCGAAAGATCTGCGACGCGAGCGCGTCTGGATGGGTTTGCGAGGTCCGGTCGCGATAGAACGCGAACGCCGCGTCCACCTGGTCGACATTCTCAGCGCGCAGGATCCCGCAGTTGCGCACCAGCCCCGCCACGCTCCGCGCGGTGTAGGCGCCCCTGCTGAAGCCGAATAGGAAGATCTCATCGCCTGGCGCGTAGGTTTCCGCCAGAAACCGGTAGCAGTTGCGGACGTTCGCCGACAGCCCGTAGCCGAAGGCGCCGCCGAGCAGCCGCTCGTCTGGAGTGGTTCCAACGCCTGGCTCGTAGAACAGCAGCTGTCCGCTGGCTGCAGTCGTGGCGACCCCGAGCGCAAGCTTCGCGACATTGGTGGGGGCACCCACGCCGCCGTGGATCTCGTCCGGGACGTTCCAGGTCCCGTCGCAGCACACCACAAGCTTCCTAGGCATCCGCCAGCCTCTCCCTCGCGGCCGAATCCGCCGCCGTGGCTCCGGCCCGCGA
>Ga0302319_10003046_pt1 | contig 35480 bp, 27 predicted proteins | sample Bog_T0_2_FD_203319 | JGI IMG/M metagenome (GOLD analysis project Ga0302319, IMG submission 203319) | Peat permafrost microbial communities from Stordalen Mire near Abisko, Sweden - Bog_T0_2 | ecosystem: Environmental > Terrestrial > Soil > Wetlands > Peat | place: Sweden: Abisko, Stordalen Mire...
CGCCAAACTCAGTCTGGATGTCGTCGGCTTCAGCCCCGGCGATCTGGCGAAATTCCGGCGCTACATCTCCGAACCTTACGGTATGGTGCTGGTCACCGGCCCCACCGGTTCCGGCAAAACGACCACCCTCTACGCCGCCCTGAGCGAGATCAAGAACGACGAAGACAAGATCATCACCATCGAAGACCCGGTCGAATACCAGCTCAAAGGCATCACCCAGATTCCGGTCAACGAGAAAAAAGGGCTGACCTTCGCCCGCGGCCTCCGCTCCATCCTGCGCCATGATCCCGATAAGATCATGGTCGGCGAAATCCGCGATCAGGAAACCGCCCAGATCGCCATCAACTCCGCGCTCACTGGCCACCTGGTTTTCACCACCGTCCACGCCAACAACGTGGTCGATGTGCTCGGCCGCTTCCAGAATATCGGCGTCGAAGCTTACAATTTCGTTTCTGCGCTCAACTGCATTCTGGCGCAAAGATTGGTTCGCCTCAACTGCGAGCACTGCAAGAAACCCGTCCGGTATCCCGATTCGATGCTGATCGAAAGCGGCATGAAGCCCGAAGAATGGCGCAACGTCGATTTTATGGAAGGCGCCGGCTGTTTTGAATGCGGGGGCACCGGTTTCCGTGGCCGAACCGCCATCCATGAACTGCTCGACCTCAGCGACCGTATCCGCGAATTGATCCTGGACCGCCGTCCGGCATCGGAAATCAAGCGGCTGGCCAAGGAGGAAGGCATGACCTTCCTGCGCGAATCGGCCGTCGAAAAAGCCCGCAACGGCGAAACCACATTACGCGAAATCAACAAGGTGACCTTCATCGAATGAGCCTGCTCGATTCCATTCAGTCGCTGCTCAAAGACCCACCGCCGGAGTTCGCCTTTGAGATCTCCGCGAGCGGTATCGCCATGTCGCGTTCGCGCGGCCCGGCGACTGTTCAGTTCGCCCCCCTGGCGGACGGCGTGCTGGTGCCTTCGCCCATCCGGGAGAATATCCTGGACGTTCCCGCCTTTACCGCGGCCGTGCGAAAGCTGGTTCCGGCCGGAGGACGCCGCACCGCCGCCCTGATCCTTCCCGACAACGCCATGCGGCTTACGGTGCTGGAATTCGAGAATCTGCCGGAAAAGGAAGATGAGCGTCTCGCGCTGGTGCGCTTTCGCCTCAAAAAGACCGTTCCGTTCGATGTGGATCACGCCGCGGTTTCTTACGTCATTCAAAGCGGGAATAAGGTGGTTGTGGCTGTGGCTCCGGCGGAAATTATCGCGCAATACGAAGCGCCTTTCCGCGCCGCCGGGCTTCAACCCGGAATCGTGATGCCAGCCGCGCTCGCTCTGCTGGAACTGCTCCCCGCGACGGGTTCCTACCTGGTTGCGCATCAGAATTCCGGGGCATTGGCCGTGCTGGTGGTGGGCAACGGAGCCCTGACGCTTTCGCGCTCGCTCGAACTGAACAGCGAACTACAGAATCAGGACGCCGCGGGCAACGCGTCCGATCCGCTGGATGAAATCGTCTCCGATCTATACGCGACCAGCGTCTACGTGGAAGATCAGGCTGGTGTCAGACCCGATCGGCTGTACCTCGCCGGTTTCGGCGCGGAGTCAAAACTGTTCCTCGCGCGATTGTCTACCGAATTGGACCTGCGGGTGGAGGTTGTACTGGAAGAATACCCGGGCCTTGCCGGATTCCTGCAATCGGTAACGCCGGCAAGACAGGCCCCCGCAAAACCAGCAAAGAAGGTGGCCGCATGAGACTATCCCTGAATCTGGCCACCCAGCCGATGCGCCGCGATCGCCCGATTCTGGTCGCGTCGGCCGTAGTTGCCGCTCTGCTTTGCGTTACCCTGGTCGCGCTGATCGGCCTTGCCCTAACCGACCGTCGCAATATGAACGAGTCCCGCGCCGTGATCGCCCGAGTGCAGGCGCAAATGGCCAAAACGAATGCCGCGCAGGCGCAGATTGACGCGCAGATGCGGCTGCCGCAAAATGCCACGGTTCTCTATCGCAGCCTGATGTTCAATCAGCTGATCCGCCGCAAGGGAATCAGCTGGACGCGTATCTTTTCGGACCTGGAAAAGGTGCTGCCGCACAATGTCCGCATCGCTTCCATCCGGCCGACGCTCAACGGAAAGGATGAGCTTTCTCTCGAAATGGTGGTAGCTGCCGACACGCCCGAGCCCATCATCGGCTTCATCGGCAAGCTGGAGGAATCCGACGTGTTCGGCGATGTCAGCCAGACCGCACAGGTACCGCAGACCCAGAATGATCCGTTTGTTCGTTTCCACCTCACGGTGACCTATGACCAGAAACTATAGCCTGCCCTCCATCAACTTCCGCGAACCGAAGACGCTGGTGCGGGCCGGTCTGGGCATTCTTTTGCTCGCCAACCTGGTGGCCGCGGTCTTCGCTTTCCATCTGGTTGGCGATTCGCCCGCCGATCTGGATGCGCAACTGACCTCCGCGCAAGCCGGTTTTCGCGCCGCCCAGCAGCGCCTCAATAAGAGCAAGACGCTCATCCATAACGTGGAACTCAGTCGCGATCAGGGCGATCAGTTTCTCGCCTCCTACATGACCAGCCGCAAGCATACCTATTCCGCGCTTGGTACCGAGATCAATAAAGTGGCGGAAACGGCGGGCATGAAGGTGGGCAATCTCAATTATACGATTCTCGATCCCATTGAAGGCTCTTCAGATCTGGAAAGCCTGACCATCACCGCAAACTTCGAAGGCAACTACGCGCAACTGGTGAAGCTGGTCAACCTGCTCGATCGTTCGCCGCGCTTCCTGCTGATCGACACCCTGCAGGTGGCGCCCCAGCCCAAAGGCGACATTTTGGACGCCACTTTCAAGATGGATGCGTTTGTTCAGGACGACCAGAGCGATCGGGGGGCCGCACAGTGAATCTCGGCGCTGAACCGAAGAAAGTCGCGATCCTGGCCGTGATTGTAGCTGGCGGCGGACTGTATTACTTCTTGTCGTCGGGCGATTCCACAGCTGCTCCGGCCACGCGCACGCTTTCGCCCGTGGCCACTACCACCGCCATCGCGCCGCCTGCCGTCAAGGCGGCTAAAGTACAAACTTCCGGCGGAGAATTCCGTGCGCGAATTCTCGGTTCGCGACCGGATGACAAAATCGATCCGACAAACATCGATCCCGACCTGAGGCTGGACCTTCTCGCTAAGATGCAGGCTGTTCCGCCGATTGAAGCGGGCAGAAACCTGTTCCAGTTCGGCGCCGCGCCTCCGCCCCCAGGGCCGGTTCCGACGCTGCCGTCCAACGTACAGAAGATACCGATCAAGAACCCCACGCCACCGCCAACGACGGCGGTACTCTCGGAGTCCAGACCTGCCCCGACACCGCCTCCGGCGCCAATCAACCTCAAGTATTACGGCTACGTCGTCTCGAAACTGGACGGTCGCAAGGAAGCCTGTCTGCTCGACGGCGAGGACATCATTCTGGCCACGGAGAACCAAACCGTCAAACAGCGCTATAAAATTGTACGCATTGCGCTGAATTCCATCGTCATTGAAGATACACAGGCAAAGAATACGCAGACACTCCAGTTTCAGGACCTACCCAGTTCATGAGGAAGAATTCCAAATCCGCCGTCGAACGTAATCCCGAATCGGGCTACGTGCTGCTGCTCGTCTTCGCCATGGCCGCCATCGTAGCGGTCACTCTGTATATGCAGGTGCCCCGCGTCGCCTTCGAAGCCCAGCGCGACCGGGAAGAACTGCTGCAGAACCGGGGCCACGAATACATTCGCGCGATTACGCTTTTCGTGCATAAATTCAACCGGTTCCCTGCCACTATGGATGAGCTGGAAAACACCAATAACATCCGCTTCCTGCGCCGCCGCTACGTGGATCCGATGACGGGCAAGGCGGACTGGCGGCTGCTCCATGCCGGACCGGGCGGCGTCATCACCGATTCCATTACGGCGAAGAAGGCCGACGCCACAACCCAGCAGACGTTCATCACGGAGATGAAAATGTTCGGCACCGATACCGAAGGCGGCAGCGAGGGCGTTAACCTGGCGGCGCGCCGCCGTGCCAGCGATCAGGCCGGTGCGCCTGGGGACGCGGCGGGCAGCGGTAACGGACCGGTCGATAATAACGTGCTGAGTAACTCCAGCAATCCGCCCAATTCGCAGGCGGGAAATACGGGCTATAACGGGCCGGTTATGGTGCTGCCGGATGGTTCGATTGTTCCCGCGACCACCGGTCAGCCGGGCCTGGGTACCGCGGGTAATGCGACGGGCTTGCCGGGCATGCCTGGCGCTGGCTTCGGCGCGCCGGGAGCGCAGGGCTTTTCGGGCGCTCAGTTACCGAGCGGTGTTGCGATTCAGCAAAATGCTCTGAACGGCCAGAACACACCGGCTTTGCCTTCGCAACTGCAGCCGCCCACCGGCGCGGCCGGGTTGATCAACCAGATTCTGACGTCGCCGAGACCTGGCGGAATGAACGGACTGCCGGGCATCGGCGGTACTCCAAACTCGCAGGGAACTTCCCTCACCAGCGCTCCGGCGGCAGCCGGCACCGCTACGACGACGGCGGCCGGGCAGCAAACCATCGGCGCTGGCCTCGCGGGCGTAGCCAGCAAGCGCGAACAGGAAGGCATCAAGACCTACAACCAGCGCAAGAAGTACAACGAATGGGAATTCGTCTACGATATCTCCAAAGATCCTTCGAAGAATCCCAACGCGAATATGGCGGGAGCGGCTGGCGGCAGCGGTGGCCAGGGAAAGAGCGGCAGCAGTGGCGGCAACACACCGGCTTCATCGCCGTTCGGTCAGTCGTCAACAACCGGAACGACGCCTTCCACAACCGGAACGACGCCGGGCCAGTAATCACTTCGCTTTGAAAAAACTCAAAGCGTTGTCGCCCTGTTTGACGGTTCGCGTGCGGATCAGCGCTTCGTATTCGTCGGGTATGGCGTAGCGGACCGAGTGCTGCACAATCGTCAGCGCGGGTGGCTTTGCAGAGAGCACGTCGAGCGCAGTCTGATACTCAGTGTCTTTTGGATAGGGCGGGTCGAGAAACACGATATCGGCCTCCACGCTGGCCAGATGCAGCGCCGCCGCGCCGCGGATGATGCGGCCTTTCGACTTGATATCGAGCGACGCCAGATTGGCCTTGATCACCTCGACAGCCTCGCGATCCTTTTCGATGAAGACGGCGAGCTTCGCGCCGCGGCTGATCGCTTCAATGCCAACCGAGCCGGTACCCGCGTAGGCATCGACGAAGACGGCGCCTTCCATCATGGGCGCGAGGATGTTGAACAGCGTCTCGCGCAGACGATCCGGAGTCGGTCTGGTATCGAGGCCGGGCAGTGAGAGCAATCGGCGGGAGCGGAATTCACCAGCAATGACGCGCATGAACCTCTATCCTACCTGCACCAGGCCGTAACGCCGCTGCCAGTGCCCTTTGATGTATTCCACCGCGCGCGCAAACGCTTCCGGTGACGGCGGCTCTTCCACGAAGGCCCGGGCTTCGTGCTTCGCGGCGACCAGGATGTCGGGATCGCGCAGGATATTGGCGATCTTCAGCGAAGGCAGCCCCGACTGCTTCGTGCCGAAGAATTCGCCGGGGCCGCGCAGTTTCAGATCCATCTCGGCGATCTTAAAGCCGTCCCCTGAATCGACCAGCGTGCGAATGCGCTCCTTCGCCGTATCGTTGAGCTTCGCGGTGATAAGCAGGCAGTAGCTCTTCTCCGCCCCGCGTCCCACGCGTCCGCGAAGCTGATGCAACTGCGAGAGGCCGAAGCGCTCAGCCTGCTCGATGAGCATCATGGTGGCATTGGGAACGTCCACGCCGACTTCGATCACGGTGGTGGAAACCAGGATCTTCGTGCGGCCGGATTTGAAGGCCTCCATAGCGGCTTCTTTCTCAGCAGATCCGAGCCGTCCATGCAGCAGGCCAACCGGAATATCGGGGAAGATCTCGATCGAAAGCTGCTCATACATCTGCTGGGCGGCCTTCATGGCCTGCGTTTCCGACTCTTCGATGACCGGATAAACCACGTAAGCCTGGCGACCGGCATCGATTTCGCGGCGCAGCTCGGAGTAGGCCAGTTCCACCTGAACATCGGTGTAGTGCTTCGTCAGGATCTTCTGGCGGCCGGGCGGAAGTTCATCGATAGTGGAGATATCGAGGTCGCCGTAGATGGTCATCGCGAGAGTGCGCGGTATCGGCGTGGCCGTCATCACAAGCACGTCCGGAGTGACGCCTTTGCGTGCCAGCTCGAAGCGTTGCATCACGCCGAAGCGATGCTGTTCGTCGATGATGACGAAGCCGAGTTTGGCGAACTCGACATCCTTTTCGATGAGCGCGTGGGTGCCGATCGCAACGGGGATCATGCCCGCGCGCAGCATCTCTTTGAGCTTGAGTTTCTCGCGCGCGGTGAGCGATCCGGTCAGCAGCGCGACCTCGTAGCCCAGCTTGTGGAACAGCGGTTTCAGCGAGAAGTAGTGCTGCTGCGCGAGGATCTCGGTCGGAGCCAGAATTGCCACCTGATAGCCGTTTTCGACCGCGATCACGGCGGCTTCCGCGGCAACGATGGTCTTGCCGCTGCCGACATCGCCCTGCATGAGCCGGTTCATCGGGCTCATGTGCGACATATCGTCGGCAATCTCTTTAAGGACGCGCTTCTGCGCTCCGGTGGGCTTAAAGGGTAGCAGTTTGCGGATCTGTTCGCGGACGCGGTCGGTCAGCTGGAACTCGATGCCCGGCATGGTGCGGGCGCGGCGGCGCTTGATTTCGAGGCCGCATTCCAGCCAGAAGAATTCCTCGAAGATGAGCCGGAACTGGGCGGGCGAGCGGAAGTCGTTGAGCATCCGTATGGGCGTGCCCGGCACCGGGAAGTGCGCGCTGCCGACTGCTTCGGTACGGTTGGGGAACTTCAGCTTCGTCGAAATATGCTGTGGCAGGTAGTCTTCGAGGTCCGGCATCTCCGCCAGGATGCGATGGATGATCACGCGCAACATACGCGTGTTGACCTTCCCGATTGCCTCATAGACCGGTACGATGCGGCCGGTGTGGAGCGCGGAATCACCCTCGTCGTCCTCGCCCGAAAGGAGCTCGGTCTCCGGGTGCATCATCTGGATCTCGCCGCGGTAGTTATCGAACTCGATCTTGCCGAACAGAGCGACGCGGGTGCCGACGGTGAGGCGATCGGCCAGGTACGCGCCGTGGAACCACTTGGCGAGCAGCGTGGCCCCCGACGCGTCGGTGAAGGTCGCTTCGAAGAGGCCGAGATTGCGGCGGCGGAAACCAGAGAGTTTCGCGGACTTCACTTCGGCGACGACGGTGGCCAGTTCGCCCGGCGCGAGCTGGGAGATCGGCTTGAGATTACTGCGATCTTCGTAGCGGAAGGGGAAATAGTGGAGGAGATCTTCGACGGTTTCGATGCCCCGAGCCTGCAGCATCGCGGCGCGGGCGGGGCCGACGCCTTTCACATAGGTCAGAGCTGCATCGAGCGGGAGGGGCAACCTTTGAGTTTACGCGGCGAGGGCCGCTCTCAATTCTCTGTCGGCGGATCGACGTGGTCGACGACCCAATATTCCACGGGGCCGGTTGCGCTTGCGAGACTCAGGCCGAACTGGCTCTGCAAATTCGAGATTAGCAGCCCGACGAGCTCCGCACCACCGAAACGCGTCTCTGGCGCCTGCCCGTCCGGCAGAACCGGGCCTTTCCAGGTTACGTCAAAATCGTAGTAACCTGTGAGTCCGGTTTCATCGACCACTGGCTTACCTGTCAGCAGGTCCAACGAAACAGCGAGACGTTCCATCGTCGACTTCTTGGCAATCATCCGGATGCCCCCGTCAGGTCGCGTCACCGCGTTGACATTGCCTGTCGGCTCCGGAGGCACGGGCGGTTCCACTTCCTTGAGCTTCATGCCGCCCTTTGCTATTTCAAGCTTAAAGATGCTCTCCGGGCGGTTTTCGGTATGCAATCGCAAATGGAAGCGGTCCGCCAGCATCGCACGCATCATGAGGCGCAACTGTTCGCGATATTGGGCGGGTGGAGGCACGGTGAAACCATCCGCAGGTTTGGCTGCTATGGAGTAGCTCTGGTTCTTCGCCCAGTTGGGCAATCCGAGCATTTGCTTGTCCGGGTTCTTACAGTTATAGGCGAAGCAGATCAGGACCATCAGATTGGTCCGGGAGTCGATGTACTCGCCGCCGGGCAGAATCGGCGAGAAGTACTGATCCCGCGAGGCGCCGGGGGGCGCATTCGGCGGTATCACGCGAATGGAAACCACGTCGAAAGCCGGCGCGGCAGGTTGTTGCGCCGTGAGAGCGGTCGCGAAGATCAGAACCAGGAACGCGATTCTTCGCATAAACGTTTACTGCTTAACGGTGGGCGGGACGATAGCCGGGAGGACGCCGCGGCCCTGACCGGAGAAGCCGAAGGCTCCGCGGCCGCTGCCTCCGCGGCCACCTCCGCGATTTGGTGGCGCAGGGGCTACGGGTTTGGCTGTTGCGGTGTCGATCAGGACGGTGAACAACGCCTCTTTCTTCGCCGGGACGATGCCTATCGATTTCACATTGCCGCTGCCAGGGGCGAACTTCATGGCGCCGTCGTTGGCCACGTCGATCGTGCCCGCTGCGGAGAGCTCGAAGAAGCCGGAATCGGGGTGAACCGCGTAGTGCGTCGCCGCAAGATCATACAGTGGCGCGTCGTAAGGCATCGGCTTGTATGCCTTGTACGCATCGACTATCGGGTGGGATGGCACCCAGGAGAAATCCTTATCGAGCTGAGCACCGGGGAATTTGAGAGCATCGCCAACTTCTTTGGGGCAGAAGAAGACGGGCGTAGGCCATTCGGCGATTACTTTGCGAAGCGCGGGTGCGTCTTTATACGGAGTACCCGCATCCACTATCACGAGGCGCTTCACGCGATCCTTGTAGAGATCTTTCACGTTGAGCAGATCGAGAGTTCTTGCCAGGTACGTGGCCGGTCCGCTCAAAATCACGACGGAATAGGTATTAAAGATGACTCCGTTGCGCAACACTTCGACGGGCGCGGATGTGTCAGTGACACGTTGAAGTGTTCGCGGGTAGTTGTGGTCGACGGCGGTTTTGACCATCGGCGAATCGGGAACACCCTGCTCTGCCGCGAGCCCTACGGCCAGCGCCTGGTTGCCGTTGCGCGTACCGAAGCTATACATCTTGCCGATGATGTCGCAGAAGACTGCGGCGTTGAAGCCTGCTCCCGCCACGCAGACGGAGCCCATGTGCGACTCGCGCTTGCTTTCCATGACATACATGGCGGCAAGGGCCAACGCCGCGTCGGGACGCGTCACGGAGGTGTTGTAAACAACACCGATCGGGGTATCGGCCATATGATCGGGTTAACTCAAAGAAGTCAGGCCGGCCAGCTCGCCGGTGCTGTCGCCCACGTGTTCCGGGCGAACGCCAACGCGATCGAGCATCGTGGCAAACAGATTGGCCACCGGGGTTTCGCGCTGATAGATGTGATGGCGGCCGGGAACGATATAACCCTGGCCACGACCGCAGAGCAGCGTCGGCAACTGGTCGTGCGTGTGGACGTTGCCATCCGACAAACCGCTGCCGTAAACGATGAGCGAATTGTCGAGCAGGTTGGAATCGCCTTCCTTCGTCTCCTTCATCTTCTTGATGAAAGCGGCCATGGCGGTAGCGTGGTGCACGTTAATCTGGCGCACCTTTTCGAGCATATCCATGTTGCCCATGTGGTGAGTCAGAGGATGGTGCCCGTCGGCCACGCCGATTTCCGGATAAGCGCGCGTGGAGCCTTCGCGGCCGATCATAAACGTGGAAATACGCGTGATATCGGCTTTGAAAGCGACGATCAGCATGTCGGTCATGAGGCGAAAGTAATCGGCGTATTCCTGCGGCACGCCGAACGGCTTGTCCATGCCGGGATCGATGACGGTGGTGCTCTTCGAGGCCTTATCCACCTGAATTTCAATCTCGCGCACGGAGGTCAGATATTCATCGAGCTTGCGGCGGTCGGACGGTCCCAGGGTAGCTTCGAGTTTGTGCGTATCGCCCATGACCTGATCGAGAATGCTTTCGCGCATAGCGAGGCGTCGCGCGTGAGCGGCGGGAGATTCGGCGACGTCCGAGCCGAACAGGCGCTCGAAGAGATTTTTCGGATCGGAGATCGGCGGCAGCGGCTGGGTTTCAGTCTTCCACGACACGTTGTATGTGTAGGCGCAGGAGTAGCCGTTATCGCAGTTGCCGGTCTGGCGGGCTTCTTCGAGGCCGATTTCAAGAGACGGCAGCGTGGTCAGGTGCCCGTTGGCGCGAGCGGCGATCTGGTCGGCGGAGGTGGTGAGTTTGAGATCGGCTCCGGCGGTACGATAGACTTCGACGCCGGTCATGTAAGCGGCCAGGGCGCGGCCATGATCGCCCGCACCAACCTGGAGGGGGCGGCCCCAGTTGGCTGTGAGATTCGAGATGACGGTCACGTCGTCGCGCACCGAGGCGAAGGGCGCTAGAATATTCGGCAGTTCGGCGGGCAGCGGACCCTCCGCAGGCGGCGTCCAGTTGCGCATATCGATGCCGTTGGGCAGATAGAACCAGGCGAGGCGAACCGGGGCGCTGGAGGCCTCGGCGAACGCGGGAATCATCGAATCGAGAAGCGGAAGGCTCAGGGCTGCGCCGAGCCCTTTCAGCATGGAGCGCCGGTTGATGGCTTTTTTCGTGATGAACATTTCTCTGAAGGCTCCTTCAATACCAGAATTACTTTTGCGCTACCTGAACGGACTGCTTCACTTCTCCGCGACGCTGCTGGAATGGCAGGCTGTGTACGATTCCGAGAACCAGCGGCTGGAACTTATTGTCGGCCGCGGCTGTCTGACGGACCAGGTCATCCACCACGGGGCGGTCGTAGGATTCGACTCCTCGCCCTAAAGCGTAGGTTAACATTTTCTCCGCCAGGCACCGCACAAACTCCGGCATGTTGTCATGCAGCAGAGTCTTCATTTCAGCCGGACCGTTGAACGTTTTGCCACTTGGAAAAGCGCCGGTGGAATCGATGTCAAACTTGCCGTCCGAGGTGCGCCAGCGGCCGATGGCGTCGTAGTTCTCAAGGCCGAAGCCGAGAACATCCATCTTCGAATGGCAGGACGCGCAGAGCGCATCGGCGCGGTGCGCTTCCATTTGCTGACGCAGAGACTTCGCGACGCCCACGGTGGCCTCGTTGAGACGCGGCACGTCCGGAGGCGGAGGCGGTGGCGGAGCGTTAAGCACCGTTTCGAGCATGTACTTGCCGCGCAGCACCACCGAAGTGCGCGTAGGATAGCTGGACACGGTCAGGACGCTGGCCTGAGTGAAAACACCGCTGCGCTCCGCGGCATCCTTATCGGAAAGTTCCACGCGCCGGAAGTTCGCGCCGGTGACGCCGTCGATGCCATAGAATTTGGCGAGCAGTTCGTTGAGGAAAGTGTACTTGCCGTCGATGAAATCCGAGATGGGGCGGTTATCCTGCAACACGGCCTGGAAGAACAGGCTGGTTTCGGTGCGCATGGCCTCTTTCAACTCGGGTCCCCACTCGGGGAACTTCTTCGCATCGGGCTTCATGGCGTCCAGACTGCGGGTTTGCAGCCACTGCCCCGCGAAGTTGTCGGCGAGGGCTACGGAGCGCGCATCTGCGATGAGGCGTTTGACCTGCGCGTCCAGAATTTCGGGCTGATGAAGCTTGTTGGTTTCGGCCACGCGCAGCAGTTCATCGTCTGGCGTGGAGCTCCAGATGAAATAGCTCAGACGCGCGGCGAGTTCGGGATCGGTGATGCGCGCGCTGGTACCTGGCGCGGGATCGCGTTCCATGCGAAACAGGAACTGCGGAGTAATCAGGGCTTCGGCGATGGCGAACTGCAGGCTCTGCTTCGGCGTGTAGCCGGCTTTCTTCGCCTTATCGAAAGTAGCCATCAGATCGGCTATTTCGAGCTTCGTGGCGGGGCGGCGGTAGGCGTGGTGAGCGAAAGTGGTCAGGATGCGATCGACGCAGGCCGAACCGGTATCGGGATCGCAGATGAGAACCTTCTTCGCCGGCGCTTTCGTCTCCGTTGGAGGATAGGGGCCACCGATCTCGATGGATTCCGGAAAGATATTCGCGTTGGCGTTGGACCGTGCCTGCGCGTTGAGAGGCTTCACGAATTCGTCGTTCACGAACTCGGCGCGGAACGTATGTTCGTTGGCGGTGAGGAAGACCTTGCCCTCTTCGGCGCCGCGCTGAGTTGCCCCGCCCTGGCGGTTGACGGCGCTGATCTGCACCGGAACTTCCACCTCTTTGATCGGCTTGCCATCCACCGAAATGCGCAGCAGCACCGGCTTGTCGGTGGCGCCGCGATGGCCGGTCAGGTTGACCTTGACGACGTATTCGGCGTCGTAATCCACGGCATCTTTGAGTTCGATGGTGGAATCGCCGGCCTTGCGGACACGGTCGTGGCGATTGACGAAACCAGGCTTCGGCAGCGGGTCGCCACCGACGGCTCGGGAGGCAATCTGCTCGCCGGCCGAGAGGTACTTCTGCATCAGGGTCGGCGAAACGGTCAGGACGTCGCCGATATTGTCGAAACCGTAGCCGGAATCGTCGGCCGGGAACTCCTCGGTGGCGCGGAAATCGACGCCCAACAGGTCGCGGATGGTATTGGAATATTCGTTGCGATTGAGGCGATGGGCCATGGTGCGGCCGGGATCGGGCTTCTGGTTCTGGTCGGCTTTGGCAAGTTCGGTCTGGACGACCCCGATCAGCGTGGCCATGGCTTCGGGCGACGGCCCCGGGATGCCAGGCGGCGGCATTTCGCCCGCCTTCAGTTTGGCGAGAATTTTGGCCCAGCCGTCACGGTTGGAACTGATCGAAGATGCCTGAAAGTACGGGGTAATGTTCAGATTGCCGGAATTGACCTGGGGATTGTGGCAGGTGTTGCAGACCTGAACCAGAACGGGCTGAACGTCTTTGTCGAAACCTGGAGCGGCGGTCTTGGCGACGGCGGTGGGCGCGGAAGTGGGAGGGGGGGCCGGGGCGGCGGTAAGCAGGCAGGCGGCAAGCCCCGCGATAAGGCCTGCCGGGGCCAGACGCCTTTTAGTTTCAGCCGGTTGGAGCTTTGATCGGCGATCACGGCCGGTCAGGCGAGAGAACATGGTTGGACCATTATATATCAAGTTGATGAGAATGTGGAACTGGTTCCGCTTCCTGAACGACGGTATATATGGATGGTACGTTACCTATTGATATGTCAGCAGCGGTAATTCGGCAAAATGATCTCGCATCGGCCGTGATATGCCGAGGGCCTGCTGCTTGAGTCTTTGCAGCCCAAAAATCTTCGAACGGGAATTCCGCGATGCCGTGCCGTTGCCGCGCCGACCACAGGGCGTCATATCAACAATGGAACTAGTCAAGCCGGATCCGCGACGTGGATGAATAAGAGCCGCGCTGCCGGACAGTCAGCCTGGAGGTAATTACCTGATTTTGCTGGTTGCCCCACCTGAGTTCCCAATGGAACGACAGTTGCTGTTACGCGGGCATGGCAAATCTAAAAGGCAAGAAAATCGCGATCCTGGCGACGGATGGTTTTGAGCAGTCCGAGTTACTGAAACCCAAAGCCGCCCTGGAGGCGGAAGAAGCCGGCACCAGCGTGATATCGCTGAAAGCGGGCACAATCAAAGGCTGGAACGACAAGAACTGGGGGGAGAGCGTCGCCGTCGATCTCACCGTGGATGAGGCGAAACCAGCCGATTTCGACGCTCTGCTGCTTCCCGGCGGCGTCATGAATCCCGATCAGTTGCGCATGAATCCCAAAGCCGTCGCGTTTGTGCGGGCGTTCGCGGACGCGGGGAAACCCATCGCGGCAATTTGCCATGGGCCGTGGTTACTCGTGGAAGCCGGGATCGTAAAGGATAAAACCGTTACTTCGTGGCCTTCGCTCAAGACCGATATCGTCAATGCCGGCGGCAAGTGGGTGGATCGGGAAGTGGTGACCGACTCCGGTCTCACGACGAGCCGCAAGCCCGCCGATATTCCGGCGTTCAACCGCGCGATCATCCATGAATTTGCCGGGGTGCACGTCTTAGCTTAGGCACGGATGAGCTTTGCCGCGGCGATCATGCCACCGATGTGCCGCTGCGCGTGCTCCGCGATATGGATTGCGACGGAGACGACCGTGGTTTGGTATCGCTTGCGGCCAATCTCCCGGTTGGCGCCGAAATTCTGCGGGCTGAGAGTCTGCACCAGGTCTCGATAGCGGTTCAACGCCAGGTCAATCGAAGAGAGGAGGTCGGCCGCTGTCTCGTCGCCTCCTCCCTCAGTGCCGATAGCCGCGAGTTGTTTGGCGGTGAGTTGGTTACCTTCGAGATAGGTGCAAAGCCGCTCTGTGCTGCCGGCCAGGTGTTTGGCATGAAATCCGGCGGATGTCATGCCACGCGGCGCGGACCAGAGCCGCTCAGGCGTCAGGTCACCGATGGCGGTTGCGGCATCCTCGTGAATCTGCTCGGCAGCGCGCAGCAGATGGCCGATGACGGGATCGACGCCCTGGACGATTCCACGCATCCATGCTTCAGGCAGTCTCTTATCGTCCATGAATCCTTCAATGATGACGCATCCCATAATCGGAATGCACCAGAAACTAAAAGCGCGACTTGATCGCCACCTGAACGAATCGTGGCGCCGCTGCGCTGAAGATGCGTCCGAAGTGCAAATCGTTGATCGCTCCATCATCGAGGTCGCACCGTAAAATTGAGCGTGATTAGAAACGTTGAAAGCCTCCACGCGAATGTTGAGCGATTGGGTTTCGCGCAAACCGATCGTCATACTGACCGCTGGCAGCCCGGCGCTTCGATCGATCTTCTGAGCGGCCTCGATGGTCAGACCGTAGTGGCCCACCGGCAGGGCTGGAAACGAATAGAAGCCCTTCGCGTCGGAAGTTACCTTAAACGCTGCCCTCCGAGCCGTGCTGAGCACCGTGACGTTCGCCTGCGGAATGACGCCGCCGCAGGGTTCGTGACGATGCCGGAAAGACTCCCGGCGGAGAGCGCCCGCAGAAGATGAACCGTCACAAAAAAGAATGCAGAGACAACGCCGGCCCGGTATCGTAGCCTGAGCGGTCCACCGCCGCGCGGCCTGGATATTGTAGTGGCCCCTGTCAACAGGTATTCACGCTGCTCTAATATAATCGACCCATGTCACAGATTTCTTCCAGCAGATTCACCCGCCGCCGCTTGCTGAGGGGAGCCGTGGGAGTTGCCGCCGCCGCAGGCCTGATGCCCCCCAATGTGCGGCGCGCGCTGGCGCAGGGAACGGCGAAAAATGCCTCTCTCCGCGATATTAAGCACGTCGTCATCCTCATGCAGGAGAACCGCTCATTCGATCATTACTTCGGGACACTGGCCGGCGTGCGCGGTTTCGACGATCCGGAAGCGCTGCGGCTGAGCACCGGAAAATCGGTTTTCTATCAGTCCGACGCCGAAAACCCGGCCGGCTACATGCTGCCCTTCCATCTCGACACCCGCACGAGCAGTGCTCAGAAAATCCCATCCACCAGCCACGCCTGGGCCGTACAGCACGATGCATGGAATGGAGGCCGCATGGACCGGTGGCTGCCTGCGCACCGCAAAGCCGACGGCGTGAAAGGCCCGTACGTCATGGGTTATTACACCAGGGCGGACATTCCGTTTCAGTTTGCGCTGGCCGAATCGTTTACCATCTGCGATGCCTACCACTGCTCGCTTCTGGGACCCACCTGGCCGAACCGGATGTACCTGATGACCGGCATGATCGACCCGGAGGCAACCGGCGGCGGCCCGATTATCAACAACACGGTTCCGGCGGGCGGATATACATGGACTACTTACCCGGAACGTCTGGAGCAGGCGGGCGTGAGCTGGAAAGTCTACCAGCAGAAGGATCGATATGGCTGCAATATGCTCGAAAACTTCAAGGTATTTCAGCAGGCTGCGCAAGGCTCCCCGCTCTATTCGAAAGGCATGCAGATCGACCCGGAAGGCCAGTTCGAGTACGATGCCATCAATGACAGGCTGCCCACCGTTTCGTGGATTATTCCCACCAGTTTTCAATCGGAGCATCCCGACTACATGCCCGCGGACGGCGCCGCATTCGTGGCCAGCAAGATCGACGCAATCGCCGCTAATCCGGACGTCTGGGCCAAGACCCTCTTCATTCTGAACTACGACGAAAACGACGGCCTCTTCGATCACGTTGCACCCCCGGTGCCTCCCGAAGGCACTCCCCGCGAATTCGTGAATGGTCTGCCGATCGGCGGCGGTTTCCGCGTTCCGTGCATCATTGTGTCTCCGTGGACGGCCGGTGGCTGGGTGTGCAGTCAGCGGTTCGATCATACGTCTGTGCTGCAGTTTCTTGAAAACTTCACGGGCGTTCGCGAACCCAATATTACCGATTGGCGGAGGAAGACTTTCGGCGATTTGGGCGCGGCCATGCGACTCGCATCCGCCGCCGTGAAGGCGCCGGTATTGCCGGATACCACGGGCCCTCTGGTGCGGGCCCGCTATGGCGCAAGTGTTTTGCCAAAGCCGGTTTTTCCCGATAGCAGCCAGCAGGCGCCGCGCCAGGAAGAGGGCAAACGCAAACGGGTTTAGCCGCGATACGCCGGAGGGCGAGTTCATAATACGAAAGAGCATGCCCGCGCGTACCCCACCTGAGGTCCACCGCCTCTTCGAAGCCGCTTTCAACGCCGGCGATCTGGAAGCCATCCTTGCGCTCTACGAGCCCGACGCCGTTTTTATTGCCGGGGACAGGTCGCTCAAAAGCCATGAAGCTATCCGCGAGTTTTATCGGGTTTCTCTTGCGTCGGGAGCCCGCATGAAACTGGAGACCCGCGCCGCCGTTGAGTCCTCCGACGGCATCGCTCTGTTACATGGCGCATGGTGCTGGGTCCGCCGGATTCGGCCGCAGGCCTGAGCACGGAGGTCGTCCGCCGCCAGCCGAATGGCGACTGGAAATTCGTCATCGACAATCCCCGAACGCCGCGCTAGACTCGTGCACAGACCAACGTGATACACAAAATAACCGGTTCCGCCGTAGGTGCCATTGTAGCCGTCGCCTCTGCCCTCTGGCTATCCGCCGCTTCCCTGCCCACTGAGACCTGGCACATCGACAACCTCGAAAGCATCGGCGGCCACGCGGTCAGGGTGCTCGGCCACCCGCACGTCATTCCAGCGCCTGGCGGGCACGCCGTTGCATTCAACGGCATCGATGACGCGCTCTTTCTCGACGTTCATCCTCTCGCCGGAGCCGAAACGTGGACCTGGGAAGTCGTTTTTCGCCCCGCGTCCGGAGGCGCGCCCGAGCAGCGTTTCTTTCATCTCCAGGAAAACGGCACCGATAACCGGATGCTGTTCGAGATCCGCGTGATCGGCGATCAATGGTGCCTCGATAGCTTCGCGAAAACCGGCGACGCCTCGCAGGCGCTGCTCGACCGTGCGAAACTCCATCCGCTCGACGCGTGGTATCACGTAGCGGCCGTCTATGACGGGCATGTGTTTCGCAACTACGTGGATGGCGTGCAGGAAGGCGAAGCGGCACTAAAGCTCGAACCGCAAAAAGCGGGACAAACGTCGATCGGCGTTCGATTCAATAAGGTGAACTACTTCAAGGGTGCGATTCTCGAAGCGCGCATGACGCCGGGCGCGCTCACCCCTGCTGAGTTCATGAAGAAGCCGTGAGCGTCGGCGACCCTCCACGATTGGCCCCAATGTTCAAGCGGCATTTTCGAGCACCCAACCTACCTGTTTTTCGCCAGAATCGAATCTGTCCAGGCTTCAAGGCTCTTCGCCATCGACATGACAGTCTCCGGTGATTCGTATCTGCGGAAAATATAAGCGAATATCAATCTTTGCCTGACTCGAATGACAGCGGAAGCGGTTGCCATCGTGACGCTGCGATCGCCTTGCGAATACTTCGTCAGCGAAGCGTAGCCGTACGCATCAGTCTTCTGAAAAATGCCGCCAAGATTCTCAGGGCTGCCGATATCGACCGACCTCTGACCAAGCGTCTTCAGACGGAAATTCATTTCCTCCGTCGCTTGCTTCCCGGCGAGTTCGGCGGCCGGAGCACCTACGCTCTTTAGCACCTGCTCAAAAACCTCCGGCGTGCAATCGGCGTATTCCATTTGACGCGGCGCCTCGACGATCGCGTAAGCGTCCAGCCCTCCGGACGAATTACCCGCGTCCATTTTGGCTATTTCAGCTGCCGGGGCAAATGCCGCTACCAGCCGATTCGCACTGGGGACCATCAACTCGAAAAGAGTCGTTCGGAATTTCTCGCCGGAATCCTGAAAATTGTCCGGAGCCGGCATCGTGAGGTCGAGGCCGCCCGCCCTCACTTTCAGGTCAGCCCCGTGCGCCGCCACGCACACACCAAGAAACAACACCGCGACTGAGGTGCGTATGCCGCGTCTTCTTCCGGTCATGATTTCCCAATGCCCTAAAAGGCGCACAGCCCACCTCTACCGGAACATCTTAAACAGACCGCCCAGCGGATCGAAGAATTCGTCCACCACCCGCTCTTTGAGCGGAATAATCGCGTTATCCGTAATCGTAATATGTTCCGGACAAACCTTCGTGCAGCACTTCGTGATGTTGCACAACCCAATCCCGTGCTGATCCTTCAAATCCTTCAGCCGGTCTTCCGTATCCAGCGGATTCATCTCCAGCGCCGCCGCATAAACCAGAAATCTCGGCCCGATAAATTCGCTGTGCATGTGGTGATCCCTCAGCACGTGGCAAACATCCTGACACAGAAAACACTCGATGCACTTGCGGAATTCCTGCGGACGATCCACATCCGACTGCTGCACCCGCCACGTTCCATCCGGCGCATCCGGCTTGCGCGGCTTGAACTTCTTAATCGTTTTCTTGACCTCGAAGTTCCAGCTCACGTCCGTCACCAGATCGCGAATCAGCGGAAATGTCTTCATCGGTTCGATGCGGATAGGCTGGTCCTGCGGCAGCGTATTCATGCGCGTCATGCACATCAGCTTCGGCATGCCGTTGATCTCCGCCGAACACGACCCGCACTTCCCCGCCTTGCAGTTCCAGCGCACCGCCATGTCGTTAGCCTGCTCGGCCTGGATCTTATGCACCACATCCAGCACCACCATGCCTTCGGTGACTTCCGCCTTGTACTCCTGAAAGGCGCCCTGGTTCCGGTCGCCACGCCAGATCTGGAACGTCACCGCGCTCATGACTTCATCTCCTCAACGATCTGTTTCATCTCGTCCGTCATCGGCGGCAGCGGCTGCCGCGACAGCTGCATCCCGCCATCGGCACCCTGCTGAATCGTGTGGTTATACGTGCCTTCCGCTGCCACCTTGTCCGGATAATCATCGCGGAAATGCGCGCCCCGGCTCTCTTTACGATCGATCGCCGAAAGCGCAATCGCCTCCGACACCGTCAGCAAATTCCGCAGATCGATCGCCGTATGCCAGCCCGGATTGTACTCGCGATTGCCGCCCGCCGACACCTTCGCCGCGCGCTTCTTCATATCCGCCAGCTTCTCCAGCGCCAGCGCCATGTCTTTTTCCGTGCGCACAATGCCCACCAGATCCTGCATGAAATCCTGCAACTCGAACTGAATATCGTAGGGCCGCGGACCGCCCTCGCGTTCGAGCGGCGCCACTGCCTCACGCGCAATCTCATCCACCTGCTGCGCATTGACTGCCGCTGACGTGTGCTCTTTCGCGAACTTCGCCGCCGCTTCTCCCGCGCGTTTGCCGAACACCACCAGATCCGAGAGCGAATTGCCGCCCAGCCGGTTCGCGCCATGCAGCCCCGCCGCGCACTCACCCGCCGCGAACAAGCCCGGGACATCCGTCATCTGCGAATCGGCATCCACCAGCACGCCGCCCATCACATAATGCGTCGTCGGCCCAATCTCCATCGGCGTTTCCGTGATATCCAGATCGGCCAGCTGTTTGAACTGGTGATACATGCTTGGCAGCTTGCGCTTGATGTGTTCCGCGCCATTCGGAATCTTCGATTTAATCCACGCGATATCCAGGAACACGCCGCCATGCGGACTCCCGCGGCCCTCTTTGACTTCGCGATTGATACACCGCGCCACGTGATCGCGCGTCAGCAGTTCCGGCGGACGGCGCGCATTCTTGTCGCCGATCACATACCGCCAGCCTTCTTCTTCGGTATCGGCCGTCTGCGGCTTGTAGTTGTCCGGAATATCGTCGAACATGAAGCGCCGGCCTTCTTTGTTGCGCAACACGCCGCCCTCGCCGCGTACGCCTTCGGTAACAAGAATTCCGCGCACGCTGGGAGGCCAGACCATCCCTGTCGGATGGAACTGCACAAACTCCATGTCCATCAGGCGCGCGCCCGCGCGATAGCAAAGCGCCTGCCCGTCGCCCGTATATTCCCAGCTGTTACTGGTGATCTTGTATGCGCGCCCGATGCCACCGGTCGCCATCACCACGGCCTTCGCCTTCCACAGCATGAAGCGTCCCAGTTCGCGCCCATAGCCGAACGCGCCCGCAATGCGTCCCCCGTCCGTAAGCAGATCGAGCACCGTGCATTCCATATGCACTTCCATGCCTGTGTGGATGCCGTGGTCTTGCAGGGTACGGATCATCTCCAGGCCGGTGCGATCGCCGACGTGCGCAAGGCGCGGATAGCGATGGCCGCCGAAATTGCGCTGCAGTATCTTGCCGTCTTTGGTGCGATCGAAGACCGCGCCCCAGGCTTCGAGCTCACGCACGCGGTCGCCCGCTTCCTGTGCATGCAACTCGGCCATCCGCGGATTATTCAGATACTGTCCGCCGCGCATGGTGTCGGCGAAATGGACGCGCCAGCTATCGCGATCATCCACATTCCCCATCGACGCCGCCATGCCGCCTTCCGCCATCACCGTGTGCGCCTTGCCCAGCAGCGATTTGCACACCAGCCCAACCTTCAGGCCGGCCGAGGAAGCTTCAATCGCAGCGCGCAACCCCGCGCCACCCGCGCCGATTACCAGCACGTCGTATTCAAAAGTTTTGTATTCCGCCATTAGAAGAGCCTGATATCTTTCCAGAACCCCATCGCGCACATCCGCACATAGAGATCTGAAAAACCAACGCCGAAAAGACTGAACCACGCAAACCGCATGTGTCTGCTGTTCAGACAGCCAACGCAGTCGTAAACCTTCTTGCGTACCGGCGAGCCTGAGAGTATGTCCTTGATCCCGCCCGAAAGATGCCGGAAAGAGTGGCACCCGAACGTGTAGCAACTCAGCAGCACCACATTGATGGTTAGCACCAGGGTCCCCACGCTCACTCCGAAGCCGTTATCGAATTTCGTGGCTTCCCACACGTCGCGCGCCAGCAACGCAATCACAATCACCGCCAGGTAAAAGAAGTAACGGTGGATGTTCTGGATGAGCAGTGGAAACGTGCGCTCGCCCCAATAGGTTTTCCGCGGCTCGCCCACCGCGCAATTCGGCGGATCGGCCCAGAAAGCCTTATAGTATGCGCCGCGATAGTAGTAGCAGGTGAAGCGGAAACCGCCGGGTATCCAGAGGATCAGGAAGGCCGAGGAGAAGGGGATGAAAGAAGGGAACCACGAAGGAGGGCCGCTACCGAACCAGGCAAACCGCGGATCGCCGTAAAACAGCGGCGAATAAAAGGGCGATAACAACGGGCCCGAAGAGTAGTAGTTGTTCTGAAAAGCCGCCCAGGTCGAATAAACAATGAAGAGGGAGAATCCCAGAAAAACCACCAGCGGCTGAACCCACCAGTTATCGGGGCGCGAAGTCTCCCCGAAACGCCCGCGTATAAGCGGAACATCGATTTGTGGCATAAAAACTGGATTTTATCAGACGGTTTCCGCTGGCACGTATTTTCCGCAAAAGTGTGCTTTACCACTCATGATTTACAATCCAGTTGTGCCTCTTTCCCTTCGGTTTTCGGCTGCCCTGGCGCTGGCCGTCATCGCGGCGCCAATGTTCTCGCAGTCCCCCGCCCCGGCGTTTGAGGTTGCTTCGGTCAAAACCGTTTACGACAACAAAACCTGGGCCATTCGCCACGTTGATACTCAGCTCTATCGATCGCAAACCAACGCCATGCAACTCCTCACCTGGGCCTGGAAAGTCAGGAACTTTCAGATTTCGGGCGCCCCCGCGTGGCTCACCGAAGACCGCTTCGAAATTCAGGGAACAACAGGCCACCCTGTCGGTGACGATCGGGTCCGGCTCATGCTACAGTCCTTGCTGGCGGATCGCTTCAGGCTGAAAATTCATCGCGAAACCAGAGAACTCCCCGTCTACGTTCTTGTCATTGGAAAAAGTGGCTCAAAGCTGCTGAAATCCAATGGCCAGCCCGAACCCGGGACCCGCGGCATCAACATAAACGCGGGAAAACTGGTCGCCCGCGACGGCGCCATGGATGCGCTCGCCGAGGTACTGACCACCAATCTGGATCGCCCGGTTCTCGATCAAACCGGCCTCACCGGTGGTTACGATTTCACCCTCACCTGGGACCAACCGGGGGCAGCGACAGCCGCCGATCCCACTGCCTGGTCTCCCATGGGACCAGCCATCTTCACGCCCATCCAGAGTCTCGGTCTGAAACTGGAAGCCCGCAAGGCGCCCGTCGAAATGCTCGTGATCGACTCCATCGACCATCCTTCTGAAAATTAACGCCCCGAGAATTAACACAGGAGACGCGTGCCGCGGTATCACGTCTGTGGGCCAGCCGATACACACCCGCACATACCGAACTTCCCTGCTGCCTCGCTGTGTCACACACCAGCCCCGTTCGGCACCCCAAATGCACGTGCCGTGGCCGATCGTGCCGCCGCCTGATGAACAACATCGCAACGAATTCACCCGACGCCGCGTCTAGCGTCGATTGCAGGCCAAACACCGGCAAAATGCACTCACCGATTCGAGCCAGTACGATATACCAGCCAGGGAAGGCCATTTGAGGCAGCGATGATATAATTCACTGGAAAGAACAATTCCTCCCGGGCATATAGCTGTTCGGGCGCGCAGGCCGCTCTTCAGCCGTTGCGCGCGGCGCTCACCCGCCGGGCGAAATGCGTCGCAGGCTCGCTGGCTGGCAGTTCCGCGCAGTGGGAATTTATCGCTGCAAGCGGTTGTAGCTATCGGGTAGTCAGTCAAAAAAACCTTAAGGGGTAAAGATGAAATTGAAAGGTTACACGCGCGCAGTTCTTGCCCTGGCAGCCTGCTGCGCGAGCCTGTTGGCACAAACAGTCTCAAGTTCGCTGGTCGGAACCGTAGGAGATCCCAGCGGCAAACCGGTTGCCGACGCCCCGATTACACTCACGGACACAGCCACCGCCGCTGTCCGTTCCGCCACTACGGATAAGCAGGGCAGCTACCGTTTCACCGATATCGAGCCCGGCGCCTACAGCGTCACCGTTCGTGCGCCCGGCTTCAAGGCGCAGATCCAGACCGGCATTATCGTGATGGCTCAGGAGACGCACAGCGGCGGCAGAATGATCCTGCAGGCCGGCACCGCCGCTGAAATCAACTCCGTCCTCGCCCCCATCGCTCCACTCCAGGACTCCGGCTCCGGAAAATCTTATACCCTTCAGGCTCAGGATCTGGAAAATCTGACGCAGAAAGGCCGCGACCTGTTCGGTTATCTCCGGCTCATTCCGGGCATCGTCGATACCGCCCCGGACCGTGAACTCCCGGCTTCAGGAGCCATACAGGGCATCGCGATCGATGGAAACACGTCCGCCATCAATTTCAACGTCGACGGCATTACGGATCTCAATAACCGCACCGGTCGAAATGTAGGCTATGAGCCGAACCTGGATGCCATCCAGGAAATCAACGTGCTCGAAGCGAATTATCAGGCGGAATACGGCCGCAACTCGGGCGGCCTGATCACCGTGATCACAAAGAGCGGCTCTCAGGATTTCCACGGTTCGGGTAACTATGTTCGCCGCAACGAAGATTTCAATGCCAACAGCTGGGCGAATAACCATACCCTCACTGCCGCCGGCACGGCCGAACCGCGCGATGCCTATCGCTTCAACGTGATCACTTACGGCATCGGCGGACCGCTTTATATCCCGACCGTGGCCAATGTGGAGAAGAAAAAGCTGTTTTTCTTCTTTTCCCAGGAGCGCACAGGCCAGTTCCTCCCCGCCCCCACACAAATAGCGTACATGCCCACCGCGATCGAGCGCGGAGGCGATTTCTCCCAGACTTTCACCAACGTCAACGGCAATCCCGTCAGTATCCCTCTGCTCGATCCCCTCAACAACAACACGCAATTCTCCGGTAACGTGATTCCGGTCTCGCGGATCGTATCCGCCGGCCAGGGGTTGCTCTACTACTTCCCCACGCCGAACTTTACCCCTACGCAGTCGAACCAACTGTATGTCGATAACTATTACGAGCAGGCCAACGACACCTATTCGCGCCGCAACGACGTGCTGCGCATCGATTCACCGGCTACTCCCCGAACCAATGCGTATTTCCGCTGGATCAACGACCACCAGCAGACCACCTATCCGTTCGTGGGCACGCAATTCAACCAGAGTGGGGGCAGCGGCGTTCTGACAACCAGCCTTTCACCCCTGGTGAATCCGAGCCCCGGCCATGGCTATTCCGGTACAGTCGCCTTTGCCATCACGCCGACGTTCGTGAACGACTTTACCGCCAGTCAGAACTGGAACGAATGGGCCTGGAATACCACGGATAACTATGGCACCGAAGCACAAACCCTGGAACCGGGACTGCCGACGCTGTTCCCCGCGCCCACCAATACCATTAACAACGAAGTAGAGTCGGTTACCAATGGCTACAAAGCTTTGCTGCCCACGTTTACATTCGGCGGCAACGGCTTGCCCGCTTCCACTTACTACACGCGCAATGCGGCTTCCGCGGGCGCTTCGGAGAACTTCAACACCACATGGACAGTCGGCGATAACCTCACCAAAATTTTCCACCGCCACATCATCAAGGGCGGATTCTACGGAGAAAGAAATACCAGCCTTCAGTTCACCGGCCAGAACTATAATGGCGCGTACAGTTTTGCCGCCAACAGCGGCGTGCCTTTCGTCAACACGAACGACGGCTACGCCAACGCCCTTCTCGGCAACGTCAACAGCTACACGCAATACACCGGCGCGACGACGAGCGACATCCTTTATTACGACGCCGAGTTCTACGTGCAGGACCACTGGAACGTCAACCGGCGGCTCGCCCTCGATTTCGGCATCCGCTTCTATCACGAAACACCGCCCTCCGATCACGATAAGACTTTTGTGAATTTTGAGCCCTCCGCTTACAGCAAAACCGCCGAATCGCGCCTCTACTATCCGGCCTGCTCCGCCGGTATTACCACCTGTACCTCCGCCGCCAATGGTCTGGTCGCAAGAGACGCCCTGACGGGCGCAACCGTGGGTAGCGGCTACATCGGAGATATCGTCTACGGGTCGGGTAATCCCGCATCCGGCATGGTGCCTCTGGGTTCTTCGCCCGCTTATCATTTGCCTTCCATCGAATACGGACCGCGCGCGGGTTTTGCGTGGGATGTCTTCGGCAACGGCAAAACCGCCGTTCGCGGCGGCTGGGGACTCTATCGCAACCGTCTCCCCAACAACAGCGTCACTGGTCTGTCCGGTCAGGCGCCGCTCGTGTACTCGCAGACGGTCACCAACGTAACGTTCGGCCAGATCGCGGCGGTGGATAACAGCGCAGTGCCGAATTTCACCAATGTGACCCTCGCCCCGGTTTCTCCCAATGCCTGGCCCACGAACGTACCTTCGCAGAAGGTCGGCAACGGCAGCCTCGATATACAGCACCGATTCGGCAAGAGCACTGTCATCGATGCCGGTTACACGCTGAACTACAGTTCCAACCAATACCTCACTTACGACCTCAACTACATTCCCATCGGCGCCAGCTGGCCGTTTAAGGCCTCCAATCTGAATCCGACAACCTCGGGCAGCACCAGCGCCGACCTCGGTTCTATCTATGAGCGCACCCTTTATCCGGGTTACGGCGCCATCAACGGAGCTGCCTTTCTCGGCAGCAGCCGCTACAATGCGCTGACTACCAGAGTTACCAGGCAGATTTCCCACGGTCTGTCGGCGGGCGCGTCGTATACCTGGTCCAAAGCCATGGGCATCACGACTTACAGCCCGGAGGTTACCAATAACCGGTCTTATAATTACGGCGTTCTGCCGTTTGACCGCACACATGACCTTCAGATTACTTATGTCTACAACATCCCCGACCTTGCCGGAAGTCAGCATAAGATGATTGGTTATGCCACCGACCACTGGCAACTCTCGGGAGTAACTTCGATCATGAGCGGAGCACCGTACAATCCCACGTGTTCGGTGACCAATGGCTCCTCCGCCCCCGCCAGTTATACGGGCACGCCCGATCTTACGGCACGCTGTAACGTGGTCGGCAATCCGCTGGCCGGCATGGGAACCAATGGCAATGGCAAGGTGTATTTCAACGGAAGCGCGTTTGCCCTGCCAGCGCTCGGTACCGGACCGAATAACTCGATCGTCGGCTCGCCGGTCCTGGGAAATCTGGGCGGCGGCGCGGGTGTCCTGAGACTTCCGTTCACCACGAACTTCGATGTCACGCTGACTAAGACCATTCCGATTTTCGGCAGCGAAACACATCTGCTGAAAATTCAGGTGCAGGCGTATAACGTCTTCAACCACACGGAAATCAGCGGGCTCAACAGCGCCCTCCAGTTCAATCCCACCACGAATATGCTGTCTAATCCATCGCAGGTAGGTTTCGTCGATTCCACATTCCCGAACCGCGTGCTGGAGTTTTCCGCCCGGCTCGTGTTCTGACCCTGGAAGTACGCGCGACTATGACCGAGCCGCGCGCGTGAGCAAACGGCAGCACCACGCCAACACACGGCCATAACAGTGGCGTTCCGACCGATGGCGTAACGCGGCTGCAGCCACTATCTCCACTTCGTAGCTGTGACTACCTGTACGCCCGGTTACCTCACTTATTCGGCCACCGGAAGATCCCCTCATTTCCATGTCGTGCGCCCGCTATCCGGCGGCTGCACGCACGGAAACCATATTCCATGCGATACTGACGAAATCCCGGCATGCCCACGTCTGCCACCGGAGATCCATTTCCGGAGCCACACAACTTTGTGCATAGCCCGAGCAGTGCCGCTGATTATTCTCGTCTTCGCAGCGCAGGCCAAAGCGCAGACTCCGCCCGAGGATCTGATCCGTTGCGCCGACGTCAGCGCCGATACCAGCATCGCCGCCTGTACGGCCCTGATCGCCTCCACTGGCCAGCCGGAAGACACGCTGGCGAAAGCCTACACCTACCGCGGCTTCTCCTACCTCAAAAAGGTTCAATATGACCGGGCAATCGAAGACTTCAATCAGGCCATCCGGCTCGATCCGGAAAACGCCTGGGCCTTCGCCAACCGTGGCAACGCTTACTTCAACACCCGCCAACCGGAGCGCGCGCTGCAGGATTACGATCAGGCTCTCAAACTGAATCCCGCCGGTTACGCGACCCTCTTCTACGGCCGCGGAGCCATCTACAGCGGCATGGGCGACCCCGAACGCGCCATCGCCGAATTCGACCAGGCCATCCGTCTGCAACCCGAATTCCCCGAGGCCTTCAACAACCGGGGCATCGCCTGGTTTGACACCGGGCAATACAGCCGCGCCATCGACGACTATGGCCAGGCGCTCCATTTCCGACCCGATTACCCATCCGCCCTCCACAATCGCGCCAACGCGTACGCTGCAAAGGGCCAGTACGATCCGGCGCTCGAAGACTACAACAAAGCCATCGGGCTGCAGCCCCTCCCCACCGCACTACGCAATCGCGGCAACGTATACCGTGCCAAAGGCGAATATGAAAAGGCGCTCGAAGACCTCAACGCGGCCATTCGCTCGGCCGCTTCCCCCGCCGCTCTCGCCGACCGCGGCGATATTTACCTGGAACTTGGCCAGAATGCCCGCGCTCTCGAAGATTTCACCGCCGCGGTTCGCGCTCAGGCCGACGATCCTGACGCGCTTCAGAGTAAGGCTCGCGCCGAGTTCTATCTGGGCCAATGGAACGATGCAGTGACAGATTTTCAGAAGAGCCTGTCGCTCGATGCTTCGAATCCCTACCCACTTATCTGGCTCCATCTTGCCAGTGCGCGGGCGGGAAAGGATGACGCGAGCGCTCTGCAGCATCAGGCGCTCGCGGTCCATCCCGAAGGCTGGCCTGCGCCGATCGTGGATCTGCTGCTCGGCAACCTGAAACCCGCGTACGCAATCGCCTTCGCGTCGGATCCGGATCCCGATAAGACCACCAGCCAGCGCTGCGAGGCCGAATTCTATGTGGGCGAGTACATGCTGACGCAGCGCAATACCGAGGCTGCGCTTCCCCATCTTCAGGAGGCACACCGCATCTGTTCCGGCATCTTCGCCGAATCGCTTGCCGCCAAAATGGAATTGAGACGCATGGAAGACGCCCCGAAAAAATAACGCCCCGACCACCTTCCCCCGCGCGCAATCCGGCGCAGCTTCCATTTGCGTTTGGAACGGGATTTGTTTCGGAGAACTCCCCGTTAAACCGTAACCGGAGCTTCCACCCGTAATTCCACGGCTTCGCACGAAACCGCGTCGATCGCCGAATACAGCCGCTGCAAATCGCCGCCCGCCACTTCCGGCCTCGCCGGCTCGGGACGCAGCAGTTCCTCAATCGCTTCCGGTGGCCCCGGATGCGCAAACAGATAGCCCTGCATCACCGGACAACCCACCGCCACCAGTTCCGTGCGCTGCGCCTCCGTCTCCACGCCCTCCGCAATCACGTCCAGCCCCAGCCCCCGCGCCACATCGATCACCGCCCGCACCAGGTGCCGCGCCCCGCGGTCGATGTCAATCGTCTGCACAAACGACCTGTCCAGCTTCACCGCATCGATCTTCAGCCGATGCAGATAACTGAGCGAAGAAAACCCGGTGCCGAAATCGTCGATCGAAATACAAACTCCCAACGCGCGCAGCAGCTGCATCTGACGATGCTCTTCGCTCTCCGCATTCACCAGCAGACTCTCGGTCACTTCCACTTCGAGGTAATGAGCCGGAACATCGTGCGCCCGCAGACAGGCCTCTACCACCGCTGCGAAATCGGGCCGCGCAATCTGCACCGCCGAAACGTTCACTGCGACCACCACGGGCGTCAGTTGCCTGCTCCTCCACACCGCCAGCTGACGGCACACTTCATCGATCACCCACGCGCCAATCGGCACAATCAGCCCGGTCGATTCCGCAATCGGTATGAATCGCCCCGGCAGTATCTGGCCTTCGCGCGGATGGTTGATCCGGAGCAGCGCCTCTATCCCCGCCAGTTCTTTTTCGGCCGTGAATTTGGGCTGATAATGAACCGTGAACCAGCCTTCGTTCAGTGCGTGACGCAGTACCTGTTCCATCCGCACACTGTCGAGCGCAACCGCGCTGTCTGCGAAGCACTGCACGCGGTTCTTACCCAGGCTCTTCGCGTAATACATCGCCGCATCGGCCTGCCGCTGCAAATCTCCCGCGTCCCGCCCGTCGTCGGGATACATCGCGATGCCGATACTCAGCGTCACCGTCAGTTCGTGGCCTTCGATCGATATCGGCTCTTTCACCGTCTCAATCAGCCTCGCCGCGTACTCCAGAGCCACCGAGGTATCCGCAATATCCGGCAGCAACACGTTAAACTCGTCGCCGCCGATGCGCGCCACCGTATCCTCCGGCCGCGAACAACCGCGAATCCGGCGCGCAATCTCCACCAGCAGCGCATCTCCCACGCGATGGCGGTACCGGTCGTTAATCCGCTTGAAATCGTCGATATCGATATAGAGAACGGCCAGCCGATCGCTTGTGCCCAGGGCGCCGCGCTCCCGCGCCTCTCGCACTGCGCTCTCCAGACTGTCGTCAAACAAACCGCGATTCGCCAGACCGGTCAGGCTGTCATGATGCGCCTGAAAAGCCAGTTCGTCGCAGTAACGCCGGTGCTCCATGGCGATCTGCGCCAGGCGCGCCGCCACGCTCAGCACCCGCTCCCACGGCTCCACGCCGATCGTTTCCGGATAGAGCAGCAATATCGCTCCCGACGACGCACCGTGGTCGCCAATCGGCACCGAACGAATCGTAATCGGCGCGTTGCTCGCCTCGCCCCGCTCCTCCACCTGCCGGATAAACGCCTGCCAGCCCGGCTCTTCGCGCGGTGCGTAATATTCGCGGCGCTGACGCCACACTTCGAACGGAACCGCGCCCGGCCGCCCGATCGCCGCCAGCCAGTCCGGCCGCAGCCCGGGAGCCGCCGCCACAAAAAAGTCGTTGCCTCGCGGCCGCTTCACCAGCACCACGCAATGCGCTCCGGGTACCTGTTCGCGCACCGATTTCGCAATCGCATCCAGCACCGGCCCCAGAGGTTCGTTCGAAACCAGCATCTCCAGAATCCGGTTGCGCGAAGCATCCAGCATCTGCTCGCGCTCCAGTTGTTCGGTGCGATGACGCACCGCCAGCCGCAGTTCCAGATGACGGCGCCTCTGCGCGCCTTCCCGCACCCGCCACGCCATCAGCGAAAGCCCAATGCCCAGCGATACCAGCAGCCAAACGTCCGGAGTAGCCGTCAGCATCGCGACCGCCTCAGCTCTCTGCGCCGCGTCACCGCGACGTTCTTTTTATTGCGGAGTATATTGTCCACGTGAGAATAAGTCGGTCCAGACTACCTCCTGCCTCTTATCGGCAGCAACGCGAACGAACTTTAATCCCTAATCGCCGTTCAGAACTCCCACTTCTCAATTTCCAGCAGCCGGTTATACTTCGCCAGCCGCTCCGACCGTGTCACCGACCCCACCTTGATCTGCCCCGCTCCCGACGCCACCGCCAAATCCGCCAGAAACGAATCCTCCGTCTCCCCCGAACGCGCCGAGATCACCGCGCCATAACCAGCCTCACGCGCCCGATCGATCACCGCCAAAGTCTCCGTCAGCGTGCCGATCTGATTCATCTTCACCAGCACCGCGTTCGCCGCCCCTTCGCGAATCCCGCGATTCAGCCGCGCCAGATTCGTTGCGAAAAGATCGTCGCCCACCAACCTCACCCCGCCGCCCAGACGACGCGTCATTTCACGCCAACCCGCCCAGTCATCCTCCCCCAGCCCATCTTCCACCGACGTAATTCCGTACCGCGGAATCCACTCCCCCAGCAGCGCCGTCATCCCCGCGGCATCGATCGCGCGCCCCTCCAGCCGGTAAACCGACCCCTCCAGAAAATGCGTAGCCGCCACATCCAGAGCAATATCCATCTCGGTCCCGCTCTCCGTAATGGCCTCTCGCAAAATCGCCGCCGCCTCTTCATTCGATTCCAGCCTCGGACCCCACCCGCCTTCATCGGCCACGCCCGTCACCACGCAACCGCGCCGCGCCAGCCGTTTGCCTGTCATTCGATGCACCCGCACCACCGCCTCCAGCGCCGCCGCAATATTCGCATATCCGCGCGGAATCACCAGAAAATCCTGGAATTCGATGTTTCTCCCCGCGTGCAATCCGCCGGAAATAATATTCACCATCGGAACCGGCATCATCGCGTTGCGTTCCCCCGCCAGGTATTTCCATAGCGGCACCCCGCTCGCCATCGCCGCCGCACGAGCCACCGCGCACGAAATCGCCAGCGTCGCATTCGCGCCCAACCCCTCGCCCCGTTGCAACAAACGCTCATCGATCCCAGCCTGTCCCACAGCATCCATCCCAACAATCGCCGGCCCCAGCACCTGCTCCACATTCTGCACCGCCTGCATCACGCCCTTGCCCGCATAGCGCGTCACATCGCCATCCCGCAGTTCCAGCGCCTCATGCCGCCCCGTCGACGCGCCCGAGGGAACCTGCGCCGTCGCCCGCACTCCACCCGCCAGCAAAACTTCCGCCTGCAGTGTCGGATTCCCCCGCGAATCCAGAATCTCCAGCGCCCGAACCCGTGCAATCTTCATCTCGTAAATACCTGTTCCACCGATTCCGCGCCATGCCGCATCAGCTCCAGCGCCAGCGCCTTCGCGCGCAATCGCATCGCGGCATCCAAATACTCAGCCGGAGATTTCCCCTCCACGCGCGCCAGCAAAAGCGCCGGCAAATGCTCCAGCGCAGCCTCCACAACCCATTCCGTCCCACTCCCAATAGCAGCCACAAACACCCGCGCCAGTTCCAGCAATTCCGCCCGATGCCCCGGCATCGCAAGGCTCTTCATCAGCAAATGATTCAGCAGGAATGCCACATCGAACGCAGGGTCGCCGTAATGAATCACCTCCCAATCGATTACCCAAACCTCGCCGCCATCCACCAGCAGATTCTTCGGACTCCAGTCGCCATGCACCAGACTCACGCGCCGCCTCGACGACCGTTCCATCAATCGCCCGATATATTCAGCCGCCGCCGCACACCGCGCCGCAGTGAACCTATAGTAAGGATCGACGCGAAGCTGCTCGAACACAGTCTGATCCCCAAACAGACGCTCAGCCTCCGCATTGTGCCAGCTGGCCGCAATCATGGAACCCAGCGCAGCGCCGGCCGCATGCGCTACCTCCGGCCTGAACTCGCCGCGAAACAGCTGCTCCTTCCACATCTCCGCGCCCGCCGGAGCCGCCTCCATCGCGATGGTGAAACCAGCCTCGTCTTCCGCAAGCAAACGAGGCACGCGCGCCCCCTCCACCTTGCCAGCCCACCGCATCGCCGCCGCTTCCCGAAAGATCCGCGCCCGATCCGAATTCCACTCCCGCGCCGTCCGCAACTGCCCCAGCGATTGCTTCAGCACCGCCCGAAACTCCGCCCCTTCCGCCAGCACCAGCTTGTTCGAAATCCCCCCGCCCAACTCGGAAAATCTCAGATTTTCACAAGGAAACCCGTGCGCGGAGAGCCACTCGGCGGCATTGTCGGCGGAAAGTTCGGACACCATGGATCAGTGTAAAGGACACGCCCCCGCGCCTATCGGAGTCCATGCCAGCGCGATAAGCTACCATTCATACATCCGATGCTCGACCTGACCCCCGCCGACCCGATCATCAAAACCTACCTCAAAGACCTTCAGCACCTCAAAGATCACCAGGTTTCACACGAACTCGGCCTCAAAGGCCCGTTCCAGAACCTCCTCGACAAAGCCGCCAAAAAACGCGGCTGGACCCTCGTCCCCGAACTCTCCACCCACTCCGGCGGCAAGCGCGTCGTCCCCGATGGCACCGTACGCGACGAATTCCGCCTCGCCCGCGGCTGGTGGGAAGCCAAGGACACCTCCGACAACCTCGCCGCCGAAATCCAGAAAAAACTCCGCGCCGGCTACCCCACCCGCAACACCATCTTCGAAGACACCCAAACCGCCGTCCTCTATCAGGACCGCTCCGAAGCCGGCGAATTCCACCTCGCCGAACCCGTCAATGTCGCGGCACTGGTCAACCGCTTCTTCTCCCACGACGAATCCGACGAGCGCGAATTCCAGCGCGCCATGGACGAATTCAAAAGCCGCATTCCCGATCTCTCGCAATCCCTTCGCGACCACATCGACGAAGCCCACAAAAAGAACCGCCATTTCCGCGAAGCCTTCGCCGAATTCGTTGCCGTCTGCCGCGCCTCCCTGAACCCCGAACTCACAGACCATCAGGTGGACGAGATGCTGATCCAGCATCTGCTCACCGAACGCCTGATGCGCAATCTCTTTCAAAACCCCGAATTCACGCAGCGCAACGTAATCGCGGCTCAGGTGGAAAAGGTGATCGGCGCGCTCGCCAAAGGCAGCTTCTCCCGCGCGGATTTCCTCAAGAACCTCGATCCCTACTACAAGGCCATCGAGAGAGAAGGATCAAACCTCAGCCACTTCACCGAGAAGCAGGATTTTCTCAACTCCGTTTACGAGCAATTCTTCCAGAAATTTTCGCCCGATATCGCCGACACCCACGGCATCGTCTACACCCCGCGCGAAATCGTCGATTACATGTGCAACGCGGTGGAACAGGCACTCACAGAGGAGTTCGGCTACACGCTATCCTCACCCGAAGTAGTAATCCTCGATCCCTGCACCGGCACCGGAAACTTCATCGTGAACCTGATTGAGCGCATGCCAGGCAACGCGCTGGCCGACGCGTACAAGAATCGATTCTTCGCGAATGAAGTGATGTTGCTGCCGTACTACGTCGCGAGCCTCAATATCGAACACGCCTACTTCGAACGCATGGGCCAGTACCAAACTTTCGAAGGACTGTGCTTCGTGGACACGCTGGATATGGCGGAATCTCAGCAGATCGGCCTGTTCACCCCTGCCAACACCGAGCGCGTTGAACGGGAAAAGAACGCCGCGATCACAGTGATCATCGGTAACCCGCCATACAACGTTGGACAGAAAAGCGAGAACGACAACAACCAGAACCGCAAGTATCCGGTGATCGATAAACGCGTCCGTGACACCTACGCGAAGGACTCGGCCGCGACAAACAAGAATGCGCTGTCCGACATGTACGTAAAATTCTTCCGATGGGCGACGGACCGGCTTGGCGACCGTGACGGCATCGTATGCTTCGTATCCAACAACAGCTTCGTGGATCAGATCGCCTTCGACGGCATGCGCAAACACCTCGCCCGGCATTTCCAGCGAATCGACCACATCGATTTGCACGGCAATGTCCGGCGGAATCCGAAACTGTCCGGCACAACGCACAATATTTTCGGCATACAGGTCGGCGTGGGAATCACGCTGGCCATCCGCAAGAACGGCAAGACGCCGGAGATCCGCTACCACCGCGTTCCCGAAATGTGGCGAAGGGGCGAAAAACTTTCCTTTCTTAGCAAGAGCGAAGTGCCATGGACTTCCGTAACCCAGGACGCGAGGCACACGTGGCTGGTACCTGAACACGCTGATGAATACGGAGCTGCCACCCGGCTGGATGAGATATTTGACATCCATAGCCGCGGCCTGGAAACGACGCGCGACAGCGTCGTATACGATTTCAACCGGGCTCTGCTGGAATCCCGCGTCAATCATTTTATCGATGACTACAATGGCGAAGTCGACCGGCATAGACGCGACGCCACAGCGGATTTCCCCGACCAAATCAAATGGAGCAGCCGACTGAAGGAATGCCTGGCGCGGGGGCAGTACGCAGAATTCCGAGCCGACAAGATTCGACCCGCAGCGTATCGCCCATTTGCGAAGCGGTGGGTTTTCTTTGATGCGGTCCTCAACCAGCGAACGGGCCAATGGCCAAATATCAGCGGACCATCCATCGTGATTTCAGATATCGCGTGGCGCGCACCTGCCTTTAGCGCGTTGATGTCCGGGGAAATTGCCGATCTCCACCTCTGCGCGTCAGTAGACGCACATCAATGCTTTCCGCTCTCCCACCTCAAAGACAAACACTGACCTTGCCCGCAGAATCCGTATCTCTTAGCAGTTTATAAACCCGTAGTCGTCGTCGTGGCTGTGGGAAAGTTGGAAAGCGCTTTTTGCTTTTCAACTTTTCCACAGCCGTGCCGCT
>Ga0302319_10003048_pt1 | contig 35472 bp, 29 predicted proteins | sample Bog_T0_2_FD_203319 | JGI IMG/M metagenome (GOLD analysis project Ga0302319, IMG submission 203319) | Peat permafrost microbial communities from Stordalen Mire near Abisko, Sweden - Bog_T0_2 | ecosystem: Environmental > Terrestrial > Soil > Wetlands > Peat | place: Sweden: Abisko, Stordalen Mire...
CAACTATCACATGAAAATCGAGGACATGCGCGTCGAGACCATTGCCGTGGAGCATTCGCACACCGATCACGATCGCGAGTGAGGATACCACTCGAATATTCGAGTCGCAGATAGCATTCGCGGAGAGAACAGAGTGTTTATCTCCTTGAAAATCGTGCCCGGACCTACTCGAGCTGCAGATCGCATTCGCGGAGGGAGCAGGGGGTTTTAACCCCCTGAAAATCACGCCTGTAATCCGTGGCCTTCAGGCCCCGACCTGCGCCTCCAATTTTTCAGTGCGCGTGCCCATGATGATGCGCGTGTCCCGCAGCCGGCCCCGCCATCTCTTCCATCGGCACCACGCAGCCTTCCAACTCGCCGCACACATCGTGCTCAAACTGGATGGTGGTGTGCGCAATCTGGAAATGCTCCTTGAGCACATGGTTGAGGTGAGTGAGGATGCAGGCGCTCTCCGACGGCGGAATGTCGGCGATGGCCACGTGACAAGCCAGTGCACTGGAATTCGAGCCCAGGCTCCAGACGTGCAGGTCGTGAACATTGACCACTCCCTCGACAGCTCCCATGCCGGCGCGAATCTCTGTGAGCGAGATGCCGCGCGGTGTGCCTTCCAAAAGAATATTAAGCGTCTCGCGGACGATGCCCATGCTGGTCCAGAGAATCAGCGCGGCAATGATCAGCGAGAGAGCCGGGTCAATCCAGTTCTGCCCGGTCAGCAGAATCCCCGCGCCGCCGGCGATCACCGCGGCTGTCGAGAGCGTGTCGCCAGCCATGTGGACGAAGGCCGAGCGCAGGTTCACGTCGCGGGCCACGCGCCACAGCAAAGCCGCGATCACGCCGTTCATTACCACGCCGGCCGCGGCCACGATCATCATCAGCCGGGGCTGCACAGTGACCGGCGCCGAGAGCCGGTGGATGGCCTCCAGGCCAATCCAGATGGAAATCACAATGAGTGTGACCGCGTTGAGAAAGGCGGCCAGCACGCCCGCCCGCTGGTAGCCGAAGGTCTTGGAGGGTCCGGCGGGGCGGGATTGGAAGTAGACGGCGGCATAGCTGAGCAGCAGTGCCAGAAAATCGGAGAGGTTGTGGCCGGCCTCGGACAAAAGAGCAAGCGAGTGAGCGCGCAGCCCGGCAGCGAAGGTGACAGCCACGTAGGCCAGCGTTGCCACCAGCGAAAATCGCAGCACGGATTGAGTTCTGCTCGCGCCGGAGCGGGAAGGCGCCGCATGGAAAAGCATAGGGATAGTATACCGGGGGTGGGTATCCGCAGCCAACCTTACGTTTGTGCGCAACGAGCAGTTTGCCGCGGACGCAATCAGGATAGCTGCTAAGAAAAGCTAGTACGAGCGAATAGCGAGCGTCTGCCGCACAGCAGGCGCCTACTCGTTGGCCTCGATGCGACGCCCGTGCGCCTCCTGCAATCCGCGCGTGTTCATCCGGTAGAGAGCCACAAAGGCGCGCAACTGGTCGCGGCTCAGGCTTAGCTCCTGCTCAAAGACAAACCAGCGCACCCCCTCGGTGCAGGGCGGAGTGGTCAGCGAACCCATATAGGTCCAATAGCCGCGATCGGCGGGCAGCAGGCCACCCGCGTTTACCATCTCGGTAACCTTCTCACTTGCGCCAGCGGTCTTGGGCATATGCGGCCACAGAGCGGCCAGGACCACATTGGGGTTCCCCGCGTCCTCCCGCATCCGGACAGCGACCACGGCCAGCTTGCCGTCGGCGCTCTTGTGCACCAGATGAACAGAAAGATCGCTCATCTTACCCTTCACTGCCTCCTCGCTGGGATGGTGGAAGTGAAACTGGAGCAGTTCATAGCGCACGCCGCCGGCCACAATGTAGCTGCCGGGATTTACGTGGACCTCAATGGTGTGGCCGTTGTTCTCCACCGTGACCGTACCGGCAATGTAATGGAACTCGATAGGCTGGAGCGCCCTGTTCAGGTGAGCGCCGCGAATGTCGATGGGCGACTGCTCATGCCCTTGCGAACAGGCTCGGTAGGCCGAGTCCAGTTTGCCCCACACCAGCGGGCCGGTCTTGCCCTGATGGCTCCAGGGAGCGGCATTCTGATCAACATTCGGATCGGGGGTTTGCGCAGCGGCCACAGTGGCCAGGCCCAGTGCTAGAACGACAAGTGCAGGAAGACGCATCGATTACTCCTCAACAGAATAGACGCGCAGCGCGCTAGAGAGCATTCTAAGGCATTTGCGGGAGGGCTGTAGCCGGAGGCCGAAACGGTTTCCTTTGCGGACGGGAATCCTGAGAAAAGTGGGGGAAAAAGGGTTGTTCGGGGCCTGTTTTCCGGTACGAATCTGGCGAAAAGGGCTGGTTTCGAGGCAATACACGAATTTTCCCGGTGATTTTCAGAGGCATAATCTCACGATGTGGGATGTAAGGGGGCGAAAAATTTTCCGTTGGCGATATCCTGGGCGGCTTCGAGGAGGTTTTCCGGCCGGCCGAGATCGCGCCAGTAGCCTCCATCGGCGCGGAAAGCGATGAACTTCTCTCCCTGGGATGCCAGATGCAGATAAGCGTCGATGATGGAGAACGCGCCTTGCTCTTTCATCTTCTCGAAGATTAGAGGAGAGAGGACGTGGATGCCGGAAAAGGCCAGGGGCTGCATTTGTTCGGCAGGGCGCACTAATTGGTCCGCTTGGGCCGCGCCAGATTCAGCCTTTGAGGATTCTGTCTTCGAAACGCGCATAACTCGACGACCGCAGAGTTGGCCTTGCTCGTCGAACAGCAGATAGCGTGAAGTTATACGATCTTGAACTGCCAGGGTTGCGAGGGCGTGTTGTTCGGTGTGAAAGCGCGCCATTTTCCCCAGATCGATAGTGCTGAGGACATCTACGTTGTGCAGGATGAATGGTTCTTGCGGACTGTCACTGAAAAAGTGTGCCGCTTTTTTCAAGCCGCCGCCGGTGTCGAGCAACTGCTCTTCGAGAGAGACTTGAATCTTCATGCCAAAGTTATTGTGAGTCTGGAGGTAATCGACAATCATCTGCGCATGATGATGGGCGTTGACGATGACATCGCTGACGCCGAAGGAGCGCAAGCGGGAGAGCGTGATTTCCAGCAGCGTGCGGCCGGCAACGGTGACCAGTGCCTTGGGGCGGTCGTCGGTGAGCGGACGCAGGCGCGTTCCCAGGCCGGCGGCGAGGATCATGGCCTTCATCGGCCCATCTTCTCCTGTTCGAGATGCCGGACCGTGACTTCCACTCCTCCGTCGGCGCGCAGATGCTTTGCCAACTGCTCGGCAAGATAGACGGAGCGATGCTGGCCGCCGGTGCAGCCGAACGAGACCATGAGATTTTTGAAGCCGCGGCGCTGATAACTGCTAACGCTGGAATCCACCAGCGACTGCACGTTAGCAAAATACTGATGCACGCTGGGCTGCTGATTGAGATAGTCGATGACGGCCGCGTCCTTGCCGGTCAACTGGCGGAACTGTTCTTCGCGCCCCGGATTTGGAAGGCTGCGGGCATCAAAGATATATCCGCCGCCATTGCCGGACTCATCGGCGGGAATTTCGCGGTGGAATGAAAAACTAAAAATACGCACCTGCAAATGATCTGCGGAAGAAGCCAGGCCTTGCAGCTTCTCCGAAGCCAACATGCCTTGCAGCGCTTCCAGTAGTGCGGGCAGAGCGATGGGTAGCTTGACGTTATGAGCCAGCCAGCGCAGGTTCTTCAGCGCAAAGGGCACGCTCTGCAGGAAGTGCGCCTTGCGCTCATAGAATCCGCGGAAGCCGTACGTGCCCATGGCCTGCAGGATGCGCACGTAAACGTAGGCGTAATAGTGCTCCATGAAAGCGTCACGGTCCAGGTCGATGTAGCCAGCAAGGCAATCGAGGTAGTGGTCGAGTAGCTCCTGGCGCAGCTCCGGCGGCAGATCCGCCTTGCCATCGTAGAGCAACGAAGCAATATCGTATTGCAGCGCGCCTTTGCGGCCGCCCTGGTAGTCAAGAAAATAGGGCTGGCCGTCGCGCAACATCACATTGCGCGATTGAAAGTCGCGATAGAGAAAATAATCTGCCTTGGCGGCCAGCAGAAACTTGGTGAGGCGGGTGAAATCATTCTCCAGCGCCTGCTCGTTGAAGGGAATTCCGGCAAGGCGCAGAAAATAATATTTGAAATAGTTAAGATCCCAGGCGATGGACTGGCGGTCGAAGCGGTCGCGCGGGTAGCAGACTTTGTAATTCAGGTCGCGTCCAGCCTCAACTTGAAAACGCGGCAACTCGGCGACTACCCGGCGATAGGCTTCAATGACCGGCGAAGCGATGGCCGCGCCGGCGCGATTGGCAACGAGAAAATCGAAGAGCGTGGTGTCTCCGAGGTCTTCTTCGAGGTAAGCGCCCTGGGACAAATCTTCCGCATAAATCTCCGGGACCGGCAACCCGCGCTTACGAAAATGGCGGGAAAATTCAAGGAAAGCGACGTTCTCCTCGTGCACGGAATAGAGAACGCCGATGGCGGATTTTCCTCCGCCGGTGAGGCGGATGATGGCGCGCCCAGAGGAGCCAAGTTGGCCCTGAAGCGGCTGCACCACTTCGGCGGATACCCGGTAATGCTCTTCGAAAAGCTGTTTCAGAACTTCCATGAATCTCTTTCTGGCCGTTGGGCAGGTTACTACATAACGATACTCAGTCCGGGCAAGCGTGCACAAGGCACAGCGAACTTGCTGAGTTATGCGGTGCCCCGGCCTTTCGACCTTATGAGCCGATTGGCTTCCATGGCGTGGCGCAACAACAGATTGGCCTTGGTCTGGTAGCCGCGCCCGTAGCTTTTCAACCACTCGATCACATCGTCGTCCAAGCGCATAGTCACTGGGCGCTTGATGGGCCTGTAGAAGCGACCAACCTCAGCGCCCGTCCAGTCGACAACCTCGGGCATTTCGCTGAAATCAATCGTAGCGTCCGTCTTGGCTGCGATGGCGGCGATCTCCCGCCTCTGCGCGGCTGCGAGCTTCTTCATTGGAATTGAGTGTGGCACGTGTACATATATTTGTCAATACATCAATGCTGTCCCCTCACAAAGATCGACAAATAATAAAACTGCGAATCTGGTTACTTCCCTTCGAAATGAGCCTCGATCTCTTCCAGGGTTTTGCCTTTGGTCTCCGGCAGGAAGAAGGCGGCGACGATGAAGTAGACCACGGTGAAGCAGGCGAAGAGGAAGAAGATGGACGAGTAGCCGTGCTTGCTGACGAAGGGCAGGAAGATTCCGGCCAGTGTGGTGGAGGCTAACAGATTGAGTACCAGAGCGATGCTCATGCCGTTGGAGCGGATGCGGGTGGGCATCAGCTCCGATAGGGCGAGCCACACGCAGACGCCCGGCCCCACCGCGAAGAAGCCCATGAACAGGAAGAGGCCCAGTGCAACGAGCCAGCCGTGGCTCTCGCTGGGCACCTGGCCGACGATGGCTTTCTCGATCTTCAACGGCGCGGATTGCGCGGCTTCGAGGTTGCCGAGAGGATTCTTGAAGAGGGCTAGGATCTTGTTGGGGGGAACGCAACTGGCGCGGGTGATTTCGATGGGCCGCGCGGCGGGATCGTCATAGCGGACAAAGCTGGTGGCGGCGGTAAAGTCGCCGTAGGAGTAGATGATGGCCAGCGATGCGCGGTTCCTATCGATCTGGTCTGCTTGGTCTGCGGAATTAACTTGCACGGCCAGCAACCGGCTAGCCTCGGCCGGGGTGAAACGCAGCGTCAACTCCTGATGGGGAGTGACCAGCGCCTGGATTTGAGAGCGGGCGTCGAGGCTGACCTTCTCGGTGCGCAGAAAGAGAATGCCCACGGCTAGCAGCGAAACGATGATGCCGCTGGTGCCCAAGGTGAGCAGGAACTTGCGGCCCTTGCGATCCACCAGCACCATGCCCACCATGGTGAGCAGGAAGTTCATGGACATGAAAATGACCAGGCCCCAATGCGCATGCAGATCGGAGAGTCCGCTTTGCAGCAGGATGGGGCCGTTATACGCAATGATGGAGTTGATTCCGGTGGTCTGGGTGCAGAAAAGGACGAGGCAGGCGAGAACGAACGGCACCACGTACTTGCGGCGCAAGAGCGAGTCTTGAATGATTTGTCCGGTGGCGCTGACGGTGGAGGCACTGCGCGCAGCCTCTTCCATCTCGCGCAGCTCGACGGCGGCTTGCTGTTCGGAGCGGGAATGCAAGAGGGCGGCGAAGGCCTGTTCCTTTTTGCCGCGTTTGAAGAGCCAGCGCGGCGATTCGGAGACTAGCAGGCTGCCGAGCAGAAACAAAATGCCGGGAGGCAGAGCAACCCAGAAGAGATTGCGCCAGGCGTGATCCTTGTAGGCAAACAGCGCCGCGGCATCGCCGGTATTGGCCACGGCCATGACCTGATAACTGAAGTAGATGCCGATCAGGGCCGCGAAGACCATCGACGAGACAGGCAACCACTGAAAGACAGCCGTTCCCTTGCCGCGCTCGGAGGCCGCCAGACACTCGGCCAGATACAACGGGACCACAACACCAATCAATCCGCCGCTGATGCCTTCCAACAGTCGGCCAAAAAACAACAGTGCATAGCCGTGCGAGAGGGCGATCATGGGAATGGCGATGACAAAAGCTACGCCGCAAAGGTTCATCAGCGGCTTGCGGCCCATCCAGTCGGCCAACATTCCGGCAAAGAGCGTGGAGAATACGCCGCCCAGCATCATTGCCGCGACAATCACGGAAAGCTCCGCGGTGGTTCCCTGGAAGGTGGCCGCCAAATAGGGCAGCGCGCCACCGACAAGGCCGATGTCCATGCCGAAGAGCAGGCCACCCAGCCCGGCGACTACGAGAAGAAAGAGATTGTAGCCACGTTTGGCGGATAGGCTGGCGGGCTGGTTCAGGCCGGCTGGAGCTGTCTTTGTCACGGAATGTGTCCTCTTGCTCAGTTTATGCTCCCGACTGAAGCGCGCGGAATAGGCTGGCCGGAGAAAAGCGAAATTCCGGGCAAGATTTCACCGCGCAAGCTGAGGTGCAATGCGCAGTTTTAGTCTACAATCACCGCAACGGAAGAATACACTCATTATGGACTGATTGCTGAGGCGAGCTAAGGGTTCAGCGGAGAGCGCAAATGAGTACTGTGCACGGCAGCCGGAGAGATTTTCTGAGCAGGTCTCTGACGGGCGCTGCATTCTTGTGCGCGGGCGGCGCGCTGGCAGCCGCGGAACCTGTTGCAGCGGGTGCGAAATCCAGGGTGGTTGTGGCGCGCGATGAATTGCTGCGCGGCACGGGTTCCACGGTGGATTCACAGCGAATGCTGGCGCTCGTGGATCGCGCCATGCAGGCTCTCTACGACCGCGATCATCCGGCTGAGGCGTGGAGAAAGCTGGTTCATCCGGGCGAGACGGTCAGCATGAAGGTGAATACGCTGGGAGGCCGCGGAATCTCCACAAATGTTCATCTCGTCGAAGCCATCTGCGAACGGTTGCAGGAGGCCGGGGTCAAGGCCAGCGACATTGTGGTTTGGGACCGCACGAGCGACGAGTTGGAGCGCGCCGGATTTCACATCGCGGTGGGCGGCGACCGCGTGCAATGCTACGGCACGGACCGTGTCGGCTACGAAGAGGAGCTGTCTGCGTGGGGAAGTGTTGGCAGTTGCTTGTCGAAGATTCTCACCCGGCGCTCGAACGTGCTTATCAATGTCCCCGTGCTGAAAGATCACGACGGCGCGGGGGTCACCATCGCCCTCAAGAACATGTACGGCGTGATTCATAACCCCAACAAGTACCATCCCAACGGTTGCAATCCCTACGTCGCCGACCTGAACATGCTGCCGGAGATTCGCAGCAAAATGCGATTGACGATCTGCGACGCGACCACCGCGATATACGAAGGCGGTCCGGGATACAAGCCGGAACACAGTTGGAACGCGAACACTTTGCTCGTCTCCACCGATCCGGTCGCGCTGGACCACACAGGATGGCAGATGATCGAGCGCAAGCGCGCCGAAAAGAAGTGGAAGACGCTGGAAGCCGAGGAGCGCGCGCCACGCTACATTGCGACCGCGGCCGATGCCGATCACCGGTTGGGCACAAATGACGCTAAAAAGATTTCTCTCGTTGAGGTGTAAGCGGGAGAGTTGAGGACCATGAGAGGCTTAATATGTTGAGTAAGCTGGATGTCGTGGATGCAGTGAATAGCACTGTTGGCTGTTCGCTTGATCGCCGCTCATTTATGAAGTGTGCGCTGGCATCAGGCGCGGCGCTGGGCGGGGGTGCTGCATTGGGATTGGCCGGTGTTGCGGAGCCCGCCTCCGCTAGTCCATCCAGTGCTGCTTCCGAGGCGCAGGATGATGCGCGTTTCATCGTCGAAGCAAAGTTCTATCAGAAGCTTGCGAATCGCAAGATCAAATGCAAGCTGTGTCCGCGCGAATGTACTGTGGGAGACAAGGAGCGCGGTTACTGCGGGGTGCGCGAAAATCGCGGCGGCACCTACTACACGCTGGTGCACTCGCGGGTCTGCGCGGCGCACGTCGATCCCGTCGAGAAGAAACCGCTCTTCCACTATCTGCCCGGCACGAATGCCTTCTCGATAGCCACGGCCGGCTGCAACGTCAACTGCAAATTTTGCCAGAACTGGAACATCTCGCAGTCGCGTCCCGAACAGATTCCCGCCGAGTATATTTCTCCTCAGCACGTTGCTGAAATTGCCAAGCAGTACAACTGCCCCACGATTGCCTACACCTACAGTGAGCCGGTCGTCTTCGCCGAATACATCATGGACGCTGCCGATGCGGGCCACGCTGCCGGCATACGCAGCATCGTGGTCTCGAACGGCTACATGCAGGAAGAGGCGTTGAAGGCTGCCTACGGAAAGATGGACGCCGTCAAAATCGATCTGAAATCCTTCACCGAGTCTTACTACCACAATGTGGTCACCGGCCAGTTGAAGCCCGTGCTGGATTCGCTGGTAACTCTGCGCAAGATGGGCAAGTGGACGGAGATCGTCTACCTGGTGCTGCCTACGCTCAATGACAGCGATGCGGAGTTTCGCGGCTTGGCGCAGTGGATCAAGGCAAACCTGGGAGCGGATGTGCCGCTGCACTTCACACAGTTTCATCCCGAATACCTGCTGAAGAATTTGCCCATCACACCGGTGCCCACTCTGGAACGCGCCAAGGCGATTGCCGACGCCGAGGGACTGCACTACGTTTACATTGGCAATGTACCGGGACATCCGGCGCAGAATACTTATTGCCCCAAGTGCCGCAAGATGCTGGTGGAGCGCGTGGGGTTTACGGCCGACCAGGTATTGATTCACAAGAACAGTTGCCCATTCTGCCAACAGCCGATTCCCGGCATCTGGCACGCATGAAACGCAGAGGAGGCTTCGCAGATGAACATCAACATAAATCCAGGCAGTCTTTGGCTGGCGGCGCCACTTCTGGCTCTGCTGGTGTTTACGCCGATCAAACACGTTAGCGCAGGAGATCAACCAAAAGTGAGACAAGCAGCCGTTGCAGGCAGTTTTTATCCAGCCGACCCCAAAGTACTTTCCGCAATGATCGACGATCTGCTGGCCAAGGTCACCGTGCCGCAGATTACCGATCCGATTCTCGCCGTGGTCGCGCCTCATGCCGGCTACGAGTACTCCGGCCCCGTGGCCGCCTACACCTACGCCCAATTGAAGGGGCACAAGTACGCGCGGGTGGTGGTGATTGCGCCGACGCATTACGTGTCCTTCGATTTCTCGTCTGTTTATGATGGAGACGCCTATGTAACACCTCTGGGCAATGTGCCGGTGGACAAGGCCTTCGCGCAGAAGCTGGTGAAGATGAGCTCGACCATGAAGCTATCCAGCCAGGGACACGATCCCACATCGGCAGGCGGCGAGCATGCGGTTGAGGTTCAACTTCCATGGCTGCAAAAAGTGCTGGGCAACTTAGAAGTTGTGCCCATCGTCATGGGTAATCAGAGCTACGAAAGCAGCCGCGCGCTGGGAGTGGCATTGGCCAAGCTGATCAAAAAAGAGGGCGGCGATACGCTCGTACTTGCCAGCTCTGATCTGTCGCACTATCACACCTACGAAGACGCGGTGACTATCGATCATAAGACGCTCAATGCGCTTCAGGCGTGGGACTACTTCAGCATGTCGCGCAACTTTCAGACGCGAATATGGGAGGCCTGCGGAGGCGCACCCATCGTGGCCGCAATGATTTACGCCGAGCGCATGGGAGCCAACCAGGCTCGCGTGCTCAAGTATGAGAATTCAGGCGACGTCACAGGCGATCATAGCCGCGTGGTGGGGTACAGCGCTGACATTTTTGTAAAAGCTGATAGCGGACAATTGCTGGAAACTCCGTTTTCGCTGAGCGAACCGGAGAAGAGCGAGTTGCTCGCGCTGGCGCGCAAGTCGGTGGAATATGTGGTGCAGGAAAAATACGCTTATGAACCGCCCGCGAACGCCAGTGCAACGCTGAACCAGGAGCGCGGAGCCTTTACGACGCTGAAAGAGTCGGGCGAGCTGCGCGGATGCATTGGCTACACCTCCGCCACGAAGCCACTCTATCTTACCGTGCGCGACACGGCCACGCTGGCCGCCATGCGCGATCCGCGCTTCTCGCCGGTATCGGCATCGGAGTTGCCCAAACTTGAATATGAAATCTCCGTACTGTCGCCTTTGCGGAGGGTGACGGACGTTCAGCAGATCAAAGTTGGCCAGCACGGACTGCTGATGAAAAACGGCGACAGCGAAGGCCTTCTGCTTCCGCAAGTTCCGGTGGAACAGAAGTGGGATCGGCAAACGTTTCTTGAGCAGACCTGCGCCAAGGCGGGAATGCGCACGAGTTGCTGGATGGATGAGGACACAGACATCTTCAGCTTCACAGCAGTTGTTTTTGGCGAGCACAAATCTTGAGTACTTGCAGCATTATTTTCTGAAATTTGGGTTACTCAACCTTCGCGTTTTTCGCGAGGGGCGGGAAACAGGCTCGCGCGGCCAGCAGAGCCGGCGCCAGATTCACCGCCGCGGTAAACCATGCAGTCTTCCAGAATCCGAAAACAGGAATAAGATAGCCGCTCAGCAGCAGCGCGCCCAGGCAACCTCCGAGTAAGTCGATGGCATAGAGCATGCCGAGCCTTCGCTGGCTGCTGCTGTCGTGAAGATAGATCGCAGTCGCCAAGGGAAACTGGTAGCCTCCTAACATTCCGCAAAGCGCGGCCAACGCAGGAAAGACACATTGCGCCGCCAGCCAGCTTGTTGGCCTTCCGGAAAGCCGCGCGAGCAGGCTGACAAGCAACATCAGCATAGGAGCAGATACGGCGAGAAGAAACTGCGTGGTTGCAACAGCGCGGCAGGGAGGACTGTTGACGCGACGAACGCGGCGCATCCCCAGCCAGCTTCCAATTGCAATGCCCGCCATGCTCAGAGCAATCAGAATTGCGAGCTGGTGATAAACGTAACCGTAGATGGATTGGAAGGCTAGCAACAGAATGATTTCGAGCGCCATCAGGGTGAATCCCGTCGCGGCCATGCAACAGCCAGCCGACGCTGGGGCGCGTCGCTTGCTGGGCAGAATAGCCAGAAGCAACGTAATGATCAAAAGGACGGCGAGAGTTACACCGAGAATGATAATGAAATTTGCATGCCCCGCGGTCTGCAGCCAGCCGGCATAAGACGGCTTGAATTGCGCGCTCCACAGCACCACGTTGAAGTAATAGGCTATAGGAGAAAAATCGCGATTTACTTGTGTCGCGGCCAGCGGCTGCAACTGTTCACGCACCTGCGTCATGCGGTCGGGCATCATGCGGTAGGGGATAAAGTATTCGCGAACATAGCGCGTATTCAGATTGCGCTCCAGCAACCGCGCAACCAGCGTTCGCGGATCGTCCGTGAGGACATCAGAGCGTGTTGCGGCGAAGAAGTGGATCGTCTCTCCGGGAAGAGCGACGACGTACGGAAATACTTCTTGCAGTGTCCGGTTGATGCATCGCAAGAATTCCGCCAGGCCGGGACTGATTGCTTCCTCCGACGAGGGCAGTTCGAGGGCGAGCAAGCCGCCCGGCGCCAGATGATCGCGTGCGGAGCGAAAGAATTCCGCGGTGTAAAACCTGTTCAGTTGCGCCGTCTGCGGATCGGGCACATTCACAATGATCACGTCGAAGGCGCCACTCGCCGACTTGAGATAGTACCGGCCATCCGCATAGTGCAGATGCACTCTGGAATCGGAAATGAAAGCGGATGACTCTGCCAGGAAATATTGCCGCGCCATGCTGATCAGCGCGGGATCCAACTCAACCAGATCGATGCGCTCGACGGTTGGATGGCGGAGAGCTTGCTCGAGGACGCCGCTTGAGCCTCCGCCGATCATCAGAATGCGCCGCGGCTCTTTGTGTTCCAGAAGCGCGTAATGAACCGCTTCTTCAGCGGCACTCTCATCCGGCGAGTTGGCGAGGATTACACCATTTTCGTACAGACTGCGGATGTTGCCCGTTTCGACGACCGTCAGGTTGCCGTAAATCGAGTCGCGCGATGCAAGCAGGTGTAAGCCGCGCCATTGATTCGCCCGCGCGGCGCTTTCCAGCCAAGGCGCAACATAAACAAGAAGTAGAATTGCGAGCAGCGCCCCCGCCGCCATCGTTATACAAATCTGCCTTCGACTCAGGGGCAACAATAGAATGATTGCCATCAATAGGTTCAGAACGAGTACAAGACAGGTGATCTGGAATGGTTCCAGAGAGCGCAGTAACACAAAACTGGCTACGATTCCACCCAGACCGGAGCCTGCCGCTTCCAGCAAGTAAGCCGCGCTGACCGCGTCGCGCGCGGAAACGGAGCACTCATGGCCGTACATGCGCGCCACGGCTACAAATAGCGCGCCGCCAACAGCACAGAACACGCTCAAACAAACCAGCGATGCAAGCAGAACCGGGACCAGTCCAACCAACTCACCTGGCACGGCTTGAAAAAGGCTCTTGCTGGCGCGCAATGCCCAGACCGTAAGCGGCAAGCTGAGACCGAGCAGACATTCAAGCACAGCCACCGTTTGGCGCGCGCGGCTTTCGCGCAATGCAAGACTGCCGCATAGAATACTGCCGGCAGCTGTCCAGAACAGCCACGTAGCAAGCATGATGCCCAGCGAAATCTCATTGCCGCTGAAGACGACCATCAACTCGCGCATGAGCACGATCTGGCCGATGACCGCACTGAAGCCTGTCAGCATCAGGGCAGCCTTGACAACGGGCCCACCGACTGACAGATCGCGGTCTGCAACAGAATGAATGTGATTTTCCATCCGAGCAAATTTAAATTCAATTGTCCGAAGAAAGCAAGTGCAATCAAATAGCCTTCATAGTTAAAGCCATTCACGAGCAGGTAATGTTATTGCGGAATCGAAGCGCATCAAACTAATTTAACTAATAACTCATATATTCATTCACGATGAGTTATTGCATCTCTTGAGTAACTACAGATTATTGCATTAATAGCACTGAATGAACCGGGTATTCACTCTAGAGATTGCGGTTAATTGAGACCTACAGGCAATGCGCTACAAATATTAGAGGATTTTCTTTGTATTGTATTGATTCTATTGGCGTTATATTTAATTACTTTAGTTAAGCACATTTACCACTTTATCAAGCTCTTTACTTATGAAGAATTATTGGTATTTATAGTTAACAGCCTTATAGTTTATGCAACGAAAACTTAACATTTGGAAAGCGTCAAAACGAGCAGATAATAATGTACTAACTCACAAGAGCAGGGTGACGCGCGTCACAGCCGCGCACTAATGTTAAGACGAGAATCGTATGGGTTTTGGGGGACGTACATTCCTGGAAACCAGCGATGTAATTTTTATGTTTGATTGCATTGCCGGGACATTTGTTGACGGCGAATGGAATGTGCAGGAATTTTCTAATGTACAGCCGAGGCGGATACGAACACGGAGGCAAGCGGCAATGAACTGGCGCGAAGAGTATCGGAATAAGTGCATGGATGCCGCTCAGGCGCTGAAGGCAGTTCGCTCCGGCGATCGCGTATGGATTCAGTCCTCTTGCGCCACACCCACAACGCTGGTGAATGCTCTGGTGGCGTGCGCTCCGGGGCTGCGCAATGTAGAGATCGTTCATATGAAGACGCTGGGCGAGGCGGCGTATACCGGGCCGGAGTACGAAGGAATTTTCCGCCATCGCGGATTGTTTCTGGGTGACAATGTGCGGGAGGCTGTGGCGGCTGGACGCGCCGACTACACGCCCATCTTCCTCAGCGAGATTGAAGGTTTGTTCGCCAGCGGCGCCATGCCGTTGGACGTCGTACTGATGCAGGTTTCTCCACCAGATGATCACGGATTCGTGACCTTGGGCGCTGCGGTGGATTGCACAATGACCGCGGTCCGCTGCGCCCCGGTCATCATTGCCGAGGTGAATGAGCGGATGCCGCGCACGCATGGAGAGACGGCCATTCACGTGAGCCGCATCTCCGCGATTGTGGAAACATCGCATCCGCTGCTGGAGCTTCAGCCGGAGCCGTTCACCGCGCTACACCGCCGGATCGCGGAGAACGTGGCCTCGCTGATTCCCGACGGAGCGACGCTGCAAACCGGGATCGGTGGAATTCCCGATGCGGTGCTGGCCTGCCTGGGCGACAAGCGCGACCTGGGAATTCATAGCGAGTTGGTTGGGGACGGCGTAATCGATCTGATGGAGTCGGGCGTGTTGAACGGAGAGCGCAAGTCTCTGCACCGCGGCAAGGCAGTGCTTTCGTTTGTGCTGGGATCGCAGCGGATTATCGATTACATCCACGACAATCCGGCCTTTGAATTCCGGCCCATCTGCTACACCAACGATCCATATGTGGTGGCGCAGAACGACAGGATGGTGGCCATCAACGCTGCGTTGCAGGTGGACTTGACGGGGCAGGTGTGCTCTGACTCGCTGGGAATCAAGCCTTACAGCGGCTTTGGCGGGCAGGTTGATTTTATTCGCGGAGCGACGCGCTCCAAGGGCGGAGTGCCGATTATCGCGCTGCCTTCGACTGCGCGCGGCGGCACTGTTTCGCGGATTGCAACGGTGCTGGAGCCGGGTGCAGGAGTGGTGACATCGCGCGCCGATGTGCATTACGTGGTGACCGAACACGGCATCGCATACTTGCATGGAAAGACGCTGCGTGAGCGTGCTGAGGCGCTGATCACCATTGCCGATCCGCGCTTTAGGGATGAGTTGGAAGATTTCGCCTTGCGCTCGCATTACATGGAGCGCAAGGCCGTGGCCGTGCTTGCCTGAGGGCATGCGGCACGCCGGAGAGGAATGGAATGGCGAATGTGGAGAAGAAGGACCGTGGCATTTTGCGAGTGGATGTGGACGAGTGCAAAGGCTGCGGACTCTGCGTGGAGGCATGCCCGCCAAAGGCGATCTCCCTCAGTGAGCGGTTGAATCACTATGGCTATCGCACGGCAACGTATACTGGCTCGGGCTGCACGGGATGCGGAATCTGCTTTATGGCGTGCCCCGAGCCGGGGGCAATTACTGTTTTGCGAATGGTGAAAAGAGAACACGGCGTGGAAACCTGCACTGCGGGAGCAATCTGATGCGCAAGCAACTGATGAAGGGCAACGAAGCGGTTGTGAAGAGCGCGATCCTCGCCGGTTGCCGCGCGTTCTATGGATACCCGATTACGCCGGCCAGCGAGATCACCGAGGCGGCGGCCCTCTATATGCCGCAGACGGGCGGAGTGTTCCTGCAGGCGGAGAGCGAGGTGGCGGCCATCAATATGCTCTACGGCGCGGCATCCGCGGGTGTGCGGTGCATGACCTCATCAAGCGGTCCGGGGATCAGCCTGATGCAGGAAGGCATGAGCTACCTGGCGGGTGCGGAACTGCCTTGCGTGATCGCAGACATTACCCGTGGCGGGCCGGGATTGGGAAATATTTCCGCTGAGCAGAGCGACTATCACCAGGTGGTGTGGGGCGGCGGCCACGGCAATTACCGGACGATTGTGCTGGCGCCGCATTCCGTGCAGGAGATGGCGGATCTGACCGCGCTGGCCTTCGAACTGGCGGACCGCTATCGCAACCCGGTGGTGATTCTGGCGGATGGATTCATCGGGCAGATGATGGAGCCAGTCGAGTTTCCACAGACGGCCACAGCACCGCGCCTGCCGGAATGGGCCGTGGCGGGAACGAAAGAGTCGCGCGGCAATTTTATTACGTCGATGCAACTCGATAACGATTCTCTTGAGGCGCATCAGCTCCATTTGGAAGCGAAGTATCGCCGTGCGCAGGAGCGCGAGGTGCGCGCCGAAGAGTGGCGAACCGAGGACGCGGAGATTGTTCTGGTGGGTTACGGAATCGTGGCGCGGATTTTGAAGGCTGTTGCCGCAGAGGCTCGCGAGCTTGGACTCAAGGTTGGCGTGCTGCGGCCGATTACGCTGTTTCCATTTCCTACTCAACATTTTCAGCGACTGGCCAAGAGCGCGCAGGTCTTTGTGGTGGTGGAAATGAGCAACGGCCAAATGGTGGAAGATGTGCGGCTGGCGCTGAATGGGGCGCGGCCAGTAGAGTTCTTCAGCCGCGTGGGCGGGAATGTGCCGTCGCACGAAGAGGTGCTCAAGATTGTTAAAGATCAGGCGCGGCGAATCCAGCCGTCAAGACTGCCCGAAGAGGAGCGAATGGCAAATGTCTAACGCGATGGTTTCTGAATACGAAGTTTCGCACGCCAGGCCCAAGGCATTTTTCAAGCGCTTCACGCGCAAGGAAGAGTTGCAGCACCAGACACATTATTGCCCAGGGTGCGGGCACGGCCTGGTGCATAAAATGCTGGCGCGAGCTATCGATGAGTTGGGCATCCAGGACAGGACGGTCCTGATCAGCCCGGTGGGCTGCTCGGTGCTGGCCTACAACTACTTCGACGTAGGTAATGTGCAGGGCGCGCATGGACGAGCTCCGGCGGTGGCCACGGCGATCAAGCGGAGCAGGCCGGAGAGCATCCTGATCAGCTACCAGGGCGACGGCGATTTGTCGTCGATTGGAGCCGCTGAGATTCTCCATGCGGCCAATCGCGGCGAAAATATCACAGTCATCTTCGTCAACAACTCGATCTACAGCATGACCGGCGGACAAGTGGCGCCGACTACCCTGCTGGGACAAAAGACCGCAACATCCCCCAACGGAAAAAACGCGGCGACCGAAGGCTATCCGCTGCATATGAGCGAGTTGCTGGCGACGCTGGAGGCTCCTGTCTATATTGAGCGCGTGGCGCTGGGGGACAATAAGCAGATTGCGCAGGCCACGCGAGCCATCAAGCGCGCCGTGGAAAATCAGATACACGGGCTGGGCTTTTCGCTGATCGAGGTGCTGGCGCCTTGCCCGACGATATTCAAACAGACACCAGTGGAGGCGCAACGCTGGGTGCGCGATGTCTTGGCGAAGACGTTTCCGGTGAAGGTGATTCTGGATCGCACCAAGGAAGCGCAGCCGCGGCCATTGCCCGAGCCCGCACCGGCACTGGAACGGATTCCACAAATACTTGGCGTTGCCATCGAGGGTATGCCGGAAGGCAATCCGATTCCACGCGATAAGACGGCGCCGGAGATGGACCTGCGCGTTCGGGTTGCCGGCTTTGGCGGACAGGGAGTCTTGCTGCTGGGTGAAGTGCTGGCCGAGGCCGGACTGGACGCGGGCCTGGAGGTTTCCTGGCTGCCGTCGTATGGGCCGGAGATGCGTTCCGGCACCTCCAACTGCCATGTGCGCTTGTCCAGGCACGTAATCGATTCGCCCATGGTGATGAATCCTAATGTGCTGGTGGCGATGAACGAACCATCGCTTAGGAAGTTTGTGAAGAGCGTGCCGCCGGGAGGATGGATTCTGTACAACGGCGATGTATACCCGGACGATTGCGAGCAGGAAAATGTTCATGTGCTGGCCTGCGCCTTCACGCGCGTGGCCGACGAGCTGGGCGATTCGCGAGCCAGCAACATGGTGATGCTGGGCGCGCTGCTGGAGATCACCGGAGTGTTGCGGGAAGTAAACATTGACGCGGCGCTGCGACGGCTGGTGAAGAACCCTCGCTGGATGACGCTGAACAAACGCGCTCTGGCGCGAGGCCGGGAGCTGTACAAAGAATCATGTCAGGAGATGTGTCGTTAACCATTTGGTACATGAAATTCGGAGGAAAAATTTGTGAGTCCTGCCATGGAGTCCCGCAAGACAGTTGTAGAGGAATACGTCTATCAAATTCTCAACCTTGTGAAAGCTAAGAACCCCTGCGAGCCGGAATTCCACCAGACCGTACTGGAAGTGGTCGAATCCCTGAAGCCCGTGTTGGAGCGCCACCCGCATTATCAAGAAGAGAAGATCCTGGAGCGCATCACTGAGCCGGAACGAGTGATCATGTTCCGTGTGCCCTGGTTCGACGACAAGGGTAAACCGCAAATCAATCGCGGATTCCGCATCGAAATGAACAGCGCCATCGGCCCTTACAAGGGCGGACTGCGTTTGCACCCTTCTGTCAATCTCGGCATCCTGAAGTTTTTAGCCTTCGAGCAAGTGCTCAAGAACTCACTGACGACGCTACCCATGGGCGGCGGCAAGGGCGGATCGGATTTTGATCCCAAAGGCAAAAGCAACAACGAAGTCATGCGTTTTTGCCAGAGCTTCATGTGCGAACTGGAACGCCACATAGGCCCGGACACGGACATCCCGGCCGGCGACATCGGCGTGGGCGGACGCGAAATCGGCTATCTGTTCGGGCAATATAAGCGGCTACGCAATGAGTTCACCGGCGTTTTGACCGGCAAAGGGCTGGGATGGGGCGGTTCGTTGATTCGTCCCGAGGCCACCGGTTACGGGTGCGTGTACTTCGCCGAGGAAATGATCAAGACACGGAAAGAAACACTGGAAGGCAAAATCTGCCTGGTCTCCGGCAGCGGCAACGTCTCGCAATACACGGTCGAGAAGCTGCTTGACCTGGGCGCGAAGACGGTCACGCTGTCTGATTCCGACGGCATGATCTATGATGCCGACGGCATTGATCGCGAGAAGCTGGCCTACGTTCTGGACCTCAAGAACAATCGCCGCGGCCGGATCAAGGAGTACACCGAGAAGTTCAAGAAGGCTGTTTATACTCCCATCGACCCGAAGCTCGACTACAATCCGTTGTGGAGCATCAAGGCCGATTGCGCCTTCCCCAGCGCCACGCAAAACGAGATCAACGCCAAGGACGCGGCCCATCTGGTGAAGAATGGCGTGAAGCTGGTGTGCGAAGGCTCGAATATGCCGAGTTCGATCGAAGCCACCAAGACGTTCCTTGATGCGAAGGTGCTCTACGGGCCGGCCAAGGCCTCCAATGCCGGCGGCGTTGCCACTTCCGGGCTGGAGATGACGCAGGATAGCATGCGTCTTTCGTGGACGCGCGAAGAAGTCGACTCTCGTTTGCACAAGATCATGATCGCCGTCCACAAGAATTGCTACGAAACGGCCGAGAGGTACGGCACGCCGGGCAACTTGGTGAACGGAGCCAACATCGCGGGCTTTCTGAAAGTTGCCGATGCGATGCTGGATCAGGGCCTGGTCTAAACCAGAACAACGCTTCGATACAAAACGCGGGAGAGGAGCAATCCTTCCCGCGTTCTTTTATTTTCTGAAACGAATTTTGGACGGCGCGATGGTCTCGCAAATCGCGCCTTTTACCGCAAGGAATCTATGAGCGCAAACGGAGAATGCCTTCAGGGATAGCACAAGCGAAAAGCCGCACCTGATTTATTATTGTTATTTCTTGTCTTCCTTTTTCGTCCGGTCGGCCTCGCGCGCCTGAGCATCAAGACCGCGAGTGGGATCTTTATGGAAAAGTTTACGCGAGATGTCCGGCCAGAACTCCTGGAAGATTGAGCCGATACCACCCTCGGCTGTCACGATCATCCCGTTGGAGAAGGTCTGGCCGATCCCTGATTCATTCGATGGATAGTAGAGATTTGAGATTCCGCCCGCGATGAGGTTGCCCGCTACATTTGAGTAGTTGGGCTCCCACTTGCCGGTATTGTCGTGCTTGCAGATGACGGTGGTGGCCAGGGCGTAGAGCAGCCGGTGGCTGGCGGCTCCATGTCCCAGGCGGAAGTAGCGCGGGTCCTGGTGCAGGATGGAAGGCAGGATGCCGTTGCCGATCATGCCGCCGTCGAAGGCGTCGAGATAAGCTGCTCCTGACCGCTTTCCATATCCTTCGATTCCCCATCCGAAGCCTTTATCATCGTCCATGGCCTCGTGGTAGCCCGCCACCACAAACGCCGCGCCGAAGGTCACCGGATCGATGACGGAGCGAAAAGCGAGGCGCATCTTCTGGCCCGAGGTCAACGAGACGGCATCGCTGCGATAGGAGACATTGAAGGCGGGAAGGATTCCGATGTTGCGCTGATGCTCCTGTTCCTTGATCTGTTCTTCGGCCTTTTGGTATTGGCTTTTCCTGGCGCCGGGCTGCTCTACGGCGGTTTGCGAGCTGGAACTGCTCTGGGCCGGCGTAGCACTCGGTGCCGGCTGCGGGTTGGCCTGGCTTTGCGCGGCAGGAGCCTGCTGCGGCTGTGGCGCCTCGGGAAGCTCTGCAACAACGGTCAGTCCCGCGCTGGTTTCCTGCGCAATCGCGCACGAAGTCAATGCCGGCACGCCTGCTCCAGTGATAAGTAGAGCTGTAATCCAACAGAAACCTAAGCGCATTCAATCCCCTTTTGTGGAGCCGGCATCCGTTTGAGCGGCTCACGCAAAAAAGCGAGTCGAACCGGAGGGCCACTTATTAGAATAAATCACACAGTTCCGCGCGCTTCACTCCCCGCGCGTCCTAGGTGGTAATCCATTGTCTTCAGACACTACTTAGCTTAGACAATATTTTATGGTAAAAGAAGACAATCAATTGCCTCTGTCCCGAAACTATACGATAAGAATGCCGGAAAAACCCTCCTTCATCGTTTTATTACATTAGATTTATTCCATCAGGACCGTGTAGAGGGCCACCTGATCAAACTGGTACTGCTGCCGCCGAGCATGAAGGCCGCTCACAATCTCAAGGCTTCTCTCGAAGCACGCTGTCCGCCTCCGCCACGGGTATCATCAGCGTCATCGAATCGACGGGGGAAGGAATGAAATCGAATCTCTCATAAAACCGCTTGGCGCTCTCAGAGATTGCGTGAACGAGAATCGCGCGGATTCCGGCGATCTTCGAAGCCTCCACGGTGCGCAGAACAGCATCCCGTAGCAGCGCCAATCCGATTCCTTGCCCTTGAAATTCGAGATCAATGGCCAGCCTTCCAATCACGATCACCGGCACAGGGTTGGGCATATTGCGCTTGACGCGCCCCGGCGCAATTGTGTGATCCGCCGCGCCCGCGGCCAGAGCATAGAAGCCCACAACTCGCCGCTCTACGCAGACAACGTAGCTGCGCGATGCTCCTTGCTCTTCATTGGGAATTGCTCTGCGCCGGAGCCACTCATCCAACTCCCTTTCGCCACATGCAAAGCGCGAGAGATCGTGCGCGGCGGTGAGCTTCTCCGGAGCGGAGAGGCCGGCTACTCTTCCCATGGAACCTTCGTCCTGAGCAAACGAGCGAGTCCGGGATTGCTCCTGGGCGGCGCATCCAGTATTTCCATGAAGCGCCGAAACTGCTCATCGTCAAGATGGAAGTAGCGCCGGTCGAGCAAGACGGACTCCGCCTCCCGGCAGGCCGCATCCAGCATGAAATCAGAACGGTTGCGTCCCTGCGCCTCGGCGGCGCGGTCGATCAGCGCCTTCTGGCTGCGGCTGACGCGCAGATTGATGTTCTCCGCGCGCAAACGGCTCGATTCAGCGGCTACGGTGCCCATTGGTTTGACCTCCCTTTGTGCTCACAATCAGTGTACATCGATGTGCGCACAATGTAAAGACAGAGATAGAGAAATCCCGGAAAAGGCGGTTGATGTTCGTAGTCTTCCAAGTCCATAAAATCCGGATATGGGGATTCGACAACCGATAATTTCACTTCCCTGAATCACGAATACATAGCGCATGATGGCCGAGACGCGTTTCAGGATAGCTGGAAAACCGCATCCCCCCATCGAATCTAAAGTCCTTAACCATCTGGGGAGCTATCCCTGTCGAACTCCATTCCCAAGGCCAAGTCAAAACAATTCCGCCTTTAATGGAATATAAGGTCTTTTCCCCTTCGAAAGTAGCCGTAGCCATTCCCACATTCATATTATAAATTCCTTGCAGTTCGTCGATACTGGGCAGTTGCCAGTCCGAGTACCCGCCAAGGTGAAGATTTGCGCAGTAACTACGCGCTTCGTAGAAGTTCACCTCGCTTCCGTTGTCGTGTTTTGTCCACATAAGTCCTGTCTTCGAATCGTTCCAAATCTTATTGTTTGGAAGCTCAGAGGACCGATCTGTCTTGCACGCTATTATCGATATCAATGCCATGCATACTACAACAGCGATAGCTATCACGCCAAGATTCTTTCGCCATAAATGCAATTTGTTCGGCTGTTGCAACAGCTTGTATCGATCTTTCATTTCACTCACGCCAGCTATTCCTTTCGCTCCCATCTTATTCGACTTGACAAGTGAATTTCAAGAACGTATGGGAAAGCAATTGTCGGGCATTTGGGTCGTTGCGTTCCTCTGGAAGACAAGTTATGAAGGCACGAAAGAGTCATAATCAGTGCATTGCCTCACACCGCAAAGTCAATGAACCCGCGCTGCGGATCGGTGGAGACCAGCTTCGCTGTCACCTTATCGCCTACGTCCAGGCCCTTGCCGCCGCTGACGACCATGCCATCGACGTGCGGGTCGAGGGTGCGCACAAAAACGCCGTAGTTGTTGACGCCGGTGACGATGGCCGGGAAGCTCTGGCCGATGCGCGGATGCAGTACCACGGCGGCGATGCGCTTCTGCATTTCGCGCTCCACCTTGCGGGCGTTGTCTTCCATCAGCGTGCAGTGAACCGCGATGGCGTTGAGGTCGTCCGCGGAGTAGGGCTGCTGCGATTTGGCCAGCCAGGCCTTCAGCAGCCGTTGCGTCACCATGTCCGGGAAGCGACGGTTGGGAGCGGTGGAGTGGGTGTAGTCCTGCACGGCCAGGCCGAAGTGGCCGGGAGAGACTTCGTTGGGCTTGACCAGCACGTACTCGCCGGGACCCATCAGCTTGATCACGGTCAACGACAGGTCCGGAAAGTGATCGGGGTCCTTCTGCTTTTGCGCCAGCAGGAAGTCGTTGAGAGCCTTGGAATCAGGCTCGACGGGCAGCTTTGTGCCCAGCGCCCCAGCCACTTCGACGATGCGATCCCAGCGCTTGGGAGTGCGCACGATGCGGCGGATGGAGGCTACGCCGGCGTCTTCAAAGGTGCGGGCGATGACGCCGTTGGCCGCGACCATGAACTCCTCAATCAACGAGGTGGCGCGGTTCTTTTCCAGTTTCTTAATTTCCACCGCCTGATCGGCCAGCATCACGGGGCGGGTCTCGATGGATTCCAGGTCCAGCGCGCCGTGCTGGTAGCGGCCGCCAACCATGCGCTGGGCAGCAGTGTCCTGAAGTTTTAATTGCGCTGCCAGGTCGGCGCTGGCGGCCACCTTGGCCGGCGCCGGACTACGCCCCTCAAGCCACGCGCCCACGCTGTTGTAAGCCAGTTGCGCATGATTGCGAACCGATGCGCGATAAGCCTTCCCGTCTGAGGCCGTGCCCGCCTGATCCACGGCAAACTCGATCACCAACGCGACTCGATCCTCGTTCTCATTCAGCGAAGTAATGCCCTCTGAAAGCTCGGCGGGCAGCATGGGAAAGACCTTGACGCCGGTGTAGACCGAGGTGGTCTCGCTTTTGGCGTGACCATCGATGATCGTACCCAAGTGTACGCGCGCGTCCACGTCGGCCACGCCGACGAGAACGCGAATGCGGTCGTCAGGCAACTGCTCGACCCACTCGATCTGGTCCAGATCCTTGGAGGTATCGTTGTCGATGGAGGACCATAGAAGGCTGCGCAGGTCCTGAGCGCCGGGCGCGGCAGGCGCGGCGGGATGGGCCTGAATAGCGGCGAGTTCCTTGTCGGTTCCGGCGGGATAATCCGGATTGAAACCGTGCTCGATCATGGCGGCGTGGGCCGCGGCGACTAGATTGAAGTGGATGGGCTGGCTGGATTGCATGGAATTAGCTCCTTCAAACCAAAGGCCAGCCTACCACGCCAGGGTCTGTGTTTAGTAATCAACGATTCTCTTATTGGCGCAAAATAACGCGTCAATTGTAGGGCGCGGACGGCTCGAGGTAAACTCACCTAAGAACGGGGACGCAAGACGGAAATCCCGGAAAAATGGAGATTCCGGTCACTCGGAGGAGGAATAGTCCGATGATGGATGCAGGTAAGTTGAAGCGTGTATGCGGAATTGCCCCGATCGTGATGTCGCTGATTGCATTGGCTCTCGTTATCGAAGGCGTTCTTGAATTTGGAAATCACCCACCCGCCGACGAAGGCTGGCAGGCCCATATTTTTCAGATTTTGATGGTTGTTGAGTTGCCGATTATCGTCGCGTTTGTCGTATTGAGTTCGCGCTCGTTGAAGCGTAACCTGCTAACACTCGGAGCGCAGGTGTTGATGTGGGCGGTCGCACTCGGCGCCGTGCGCTTCTTTTCGCTGTAGGCGCGGCCGCCCCTTTGCCCTGGGTTGCGGGCAGGACTTTTATTGAATACCTAGATCGGCGAGGACCTTGGGCTTGGGTTGATCCTGGACCAGCAGATTGTGGCAGGCAGAGCAGTCATTGGTAATGCTCGCCCCGCCCTTGGCCGCGTGGTCACCATCATGGCAGCGCCAGCAGCCCGGATAGTCCATGTGCCCGATGTGGTTGGGATGCGTGCCCCACGTCACCTTCATAGAGGGAAAAACGTTCTGGTTGTAGAGAGTCACGAGTTGTTCGCCCGCGGACTTCACCAGAGCTGCCTTGGTGGTCAACACCTCGGGATGCTCGGAGCGATAGAAGGCTTCAAGCTGCACGGGGATCTGGGTGTGCGCCTCGGTTTCGCTGGTGTAATTTCCCTTGAGGAGTTCCAGACCCTTCTTATGAACCCAGGGTAGTTCGGGGCTCACCGCTCCCTCGGCCATTGCCCGGTTGAGCGCGTCTTCGGCGGTCACAAAGGTGTGCGCGGCGCGGTTGTGGCAGTCGATGCAGTCCATCACCCGCCGTTCGCCCTGCGGCGCGCCCTGGCCCGCCGCTGCGGTGGCAAAGACGGTCTCCGTGCCATCGTCGTTGCGCTTCTGCACCCATGGAATGGTGGTCCGGGTCGAATCGGTGGCGACATACTCGATGTGCCCCAGGTGAACGCCGTGAATCCCCGTCAGATGAGAGAGCGAATCCCGCCCGCCCAGGTGCAGCACCAGCACCGTCTGGGTCTCGGTGTTTTTTTCGTCGTCGGCAAAGCTGGACTTCACCAACAGCTTTTCGCCAATGAACCGGGCTGGCGTGTGGCAGCCTTCGCAAATCACCCGCGCCGGGCGCAGATTCTGGACCGGCGACGGAATCGGCGTGGGATAGTCGGGAATGAACCGGGGAGCGAGGGGCGCCAGGGGATGCAGGCTGACCTCGACCAATTGCTTGGTGCCGTTCACCTTGGCGCTTAAGTACGCTTGTGCGCCCGTGCCGATGTGGCAGTCCACGCAGGCCACGTGAGAGTGCGCAGAGATTTTGTAGGCGGTGAACTCCGGGTGCATCACGTGACAGCTCTGTCCGCAAAACTGAGGCGAATCCATATAGGCCGCGCCGCGATAGCTGGCCATCGCGACCACCAGCAGGTTTACGATGGTGGCTGTCAGCACAATATCAATGCCACGACGGAAGATCTTGTCGTTGAAATCGACCTTGGGAAACTCCAGCGGAATCTGCCCGGCTTTTAGCAGCTTTTTGCGGCGCACCCACATGCCTACCGGGATCAGCAACAATCCTGCGATGAACAGGACCGGCAAAAGCAGGAAAAAGATAATGCCGAGATAAGGATTGTCGTTGAAACGGCCGAAGAGTTCGACCAGCCAATAGGCGATCATGGTCACGCCGGAAGCGGTGGTGAGCGCTCCGCCGGCCAGGCTGATGGGATTATTGCCGAAAAACAGCGCCGGGCGAACCCAGCCTTCACGGAATTTTTGCAATACTGGCACGTTATCTCCCTATCCTCAAACGGATGGCCCGCCGAGAGCGGCGGGCCACGTCGTTCTTCCCGTTTTGATTGTACTAGCTACTTAAGCCCTTTGTAGTAGATCACCGCTTCCTTGAGTTGCGGGTCAGGGAGGCTAGCGACCGACTTCATCTTAGGGCTGGCCTTGATGCCCGCAATCATCTGCGCCACGGTGAGCGACTGGATGCTGGGATCGGACGCGGCCTTGATGCCCATCGCCTTGGCCATACCCGCGCTGGGTGTGCCGGCTGGTCCGTGGCACGCCGCGCACTTGGCTTTGTAAGTCGCTTCGCCGCCGGATTGGGCAAAGCTCACGGCGCCGGTCAAACACATCACAACGGCCAACACCAACAGGGATCGAATCGTCTTTGTCATTGCAAACCTCCTTGAGTTTTTGCCGTCAGATTGCGCGAGAGAAGCAACTGACGGGCGCTTACTTCCTTATACTACAAACTTTGCGGAAGAGTAGAGCCGCTCTGGTTGCAGCCGGGATGGCGAGATCAAACCTATTACATGGAACGGCGCAGTTCCTTATATTCGGGAACTGCGCCGCTGGTTAGGAGCCCTGCCCTTTCAAAACGCGTAGTGCATGGAAATGGTCACGTTGTTAGCATGGAAGGTCCGCGGCGCGGTCAGGCCGGAAGTCGGTTCGGTCAGGCCGGTCAGATAGGTTGGCGCAAAAGAGCTGCAAAGAGCAGGTACTGATGTCGCAGCGGTTGTCGTGCTGCAGTACTGCGCGCCGGAGGGACCGCCCTCGCCGTATCCGAAGTAATTGTACTCAGCCTTCCAAATCAATCCGGGATGAATCGTCCATGCAATATTCACGAAGGGCGTCTGATACTTGGATACCAGCGAGCCGTTGACTTCGCGCGCATCGTTGTAGAACCGGGTGCCGTTCACATCGCTGATGCGATAGCCGATGCTGGAGTGGATTTTGTCGACGGGTGAGAGACGGACAGCCGCCGACACGAATTGCGTAGGAGCATCCGTGAAGTCGCGGCCAAACCAGTCCCCCAAAACAGGCGCGCCGCCGTGCCCAACATTATAGTTGCAGACGCCATTCGCGAAGACATTACCCGTCTGTGCAACGGAAGCGGGGATGGAGCCTGGAGCCGTAGCAGCGCCGGGCAAGGTGGCCGTGCCACCGCTCAGATAACAGATGTTGGAGGACATATACACATCGCTATAAGCGTAATTGAAGTCCAGCCCATAGTGCTCATTCGGCGCCAGCACCGCGCCTATGCTGTAAACCCGGCTGTGATCGACATGATTGAGCGGGCCGTAGGACGTGGTACCGGGGCTGTTGTTGGTGTTGTTATGCCGCTCCAGGTCGTTGAAGGCGCCTGAGAACGTCGCCCAGGGCCTTGGCTTGTAGGTGGTATGCACTCTGTAGTGCCTGGTTTGCCGCGGAGCAACCGGAGTGAATGCATTGTCGTCGTAGAGCACCTCGACCGTGCCATTGAGATCCCAATGGTTTGCGGGGCGCAGCGCGGCGTTGAAGATGCCCCCATCTTCATTGATGGTGACGGTTCCGTTGTTAGTCACGCCCGGGGCTAAAGGATTGTTCCCGGGATTGCCGCCGGAGGAAACAGGTGCAGTGGCACTGTACAGGTTCTCCGCGATCACGTGGTTGCGATGGCGATAGGTGAGCGAGAGCGTGGCCCGCGATGTGGCTTCCAAGCTTCCGGTCAGGTTATTAGTGAAAGACCTCTGACCAAAGTATGCCGGCAGCGGGACACCGCCGGAGGTGCCCGAAATGGTGAGACTGACTCCGGGGCCCAGCGGTCCCGAGTAGTTGATGGTTTCATTCGGGTTGGTGGTCGTATTGGCGGTGATCCCCAACGACATGAGGGAGGTGCCGGGCTGGTGCACGTTGGAGTAGTCAATTTGGTCGGAGATGCTGACCGCCCTTGTAGCCTGCCATACGAAGCCAAAGTCGCCAGCAACGACTGCCCGCTTCGCGCTCGCGTTGCCGATAAAGGTCGCCGAGCGGGCTGCCTGCGCGGGGTAAGCGGGGGTGACTCCAACAGCGGTAGCGGACATCCCATCCAGGCCCTGGAAGTTCTCATAATAGTTGGGGAGATTCATGTTGGCTTTGGTGTAATTCAAATCGCCGTTCATGGTGACGTTCTTGATGCTGGTGCTTTGGAAGCGGAAGGTCTCCGTGGGCGTGAGAATGCGCGTTGGTTGCGTGCGCGTGTAGCTGGTCACCACATCGCAGGACGGATTGATGATCGGCAGGCCGCCGTTTTGCGCCGGAGAGAGGATGGTGTAGGGCGCTGTGCCCATGCTGCCGGTAATGCAGCCGGCGATGCCGTAGGCGACCTGGCTGTCCCAGTTGCCCAGGTAGGCCTTTGTTCCGTCCGCCTCCTGCACCAGGAACCCGTTCGGGTCCAGCGTAAAGTAGGAGCCTGTCTTGAAGTGTGTGATCACCTCATCAAAGCTCAGCTTGGTGCCCTGCACGGGCTTCCAATCGACCCCTGCCGTGAATTCGTCGGTGCTGTTGCGCTGATATTCCTGGAGCAGGGCGTTGTACTTGGCGATGTTATAGCTGGGGCTCAAGCTCGGGCCCTGGAAGATATTCTGCGAGTAGCCAGCGCGGAATGTCACCTTGGAGAGCGGATAAATGGTGAGATTGGTGTCCGTCATGCGGCGCACCGTGTTGAACATCACCGACGAGTGATTCACCTGCGGCCAGACAAGCGCGTTGGTGGGCGCATTTGAGGGCCCGATGGCAATCGACTGCCCGGCGTTGATATTCGGGTTGCCCAGCAGGTCGTAGTCGGAGAACTGACGGTCGCGGCGGAAGGTCCCCGAGAACTCGTAGATCTTGCCCTTGGAAAAGTCCAGCTTGGCAAAGTTGTACGGATCGCCGCCGAAACCGCTGGCGATGGCATGGAGTAAATCGATCTGAGTGTGCTTGTTAGTCGGGAGCGCGCGTAACTCAAATGTCGCGCCCAGCAGGCGCGGCCCGGACTGCTGATTGACCAGCGTGTCGTACATGGCTCCGCTGCCCTTGATGTCGGCAATGTGCCCGCCAATGTCCACAGTCTGATGGGTCGTATAGCCATTCGGGACGGACATCGGCTCATGCGGCGTGGGAATCTGGGCGGCAACGATGCCACCCGTCATCGTCAGTAGAACGGCGACTCCAATGACACCAGCGATGCGCTGAATCATTGCGATAGAAGACTGTTGATTGGACAGCCGAGAAAACCAGCCTATCTTCTTCATATGAAGCCTCACTTGAAAAAACATCATTGCTGACTTCGAAAGCTTGAACTCGTGCACCGCTTGCACGGAATATGGGCCGCGACCTCCGATGGATCTGGAGGGCGCGGCGCTGCTCCGTTACCTCTTGAAATACGGGTCGAGATTGGAGCCATGAATCATGGTGTGGCAGTCAATGCAAGGCTGCAACTCGGCTGATCCCGCGCCCATTCCGTGAACCGTGCCGGCCGCAACTGGGCTATGGCACTGGTTGCACAAGGTGTTGATCGTGGGCATATTCATCAGCCGGGCGTTCTGCGATCCGTGCGGAGTGTGACAGGCCAGGCAGCCTTCCGCCTTGACCGGTACATGCTCATACGCGAACGGCCCGCGGTTCTCCATGTGGCACTTGGTGCAGATCGCATTCTGATCGGCCGTGGACTTGATGTTGTTGTTCCCGAAGGTGCCGTGAACATCATGGCAGTCGCCGCACTTGACCAGGCCCTCATTCACCTTGTGATGGAAGGGCATATCGAAGAATGGCTTCACGTCATTGTGGCACTGGAAGCAGAGCGCGGGCTGGGCGGCCTTCAGCAGCGGCTCTTCTTTGCTGCCGTGAATGTCGTGACAACCGAGGCAACTGACGCCGGCCTTGGCATGAGGGGAACGAACGAAGTTGGGATGCGCTCCCGCGTGGCAGCCGAGGCAATTGGCGTCCACTTCTTTGGTAGTAGCCTTGGCAGGGTCGAAGATCTTGGTCACATCGCCGCCGCCATCCACGTGCCCCTTGCCCGCGCCGTGGCAGCTCTCGCAGGTAGCCCCGGATTTGCCATGTTGCAAGGCTATTTTGGTGTGAGGATTGTCGGCGAACTTCTTGGCCACCTCGTCGTGGCAGGTGGCGCAGGTTTCGCTGCCCACGTAATCGGCAGGATTGGTATCCTTGACCTGCGCGGTGGCCGGCTTGTCACCGGGCGCCGGAGCCGCCAACACGGGGACGCACAACAATCCTGCGCCCAGAATCAACATCCAACAAGCTCGCAGTTCCGGCATCATGTCCGGAGCCGCACCGATTGGCAATCGCGTTACAGGCCCATCTTTATGCATCAAAATACCGCCTCGGATGCTCTCGTAGCCACTTCCGCCAACACGTATACCGGCGTTCGGCTGCTCAAAACAGCGATTCCCTGGGAAACGCCGCTTCGGCGATAACCGTGCCGCTAACACTGCTGTGGAAGGCGCTCTATGTGCGGAGCATCACTTCATGACCGGAAGATTACGTTTGCGTCATACTGGCTAGCGGTGACGCTCATCACATATGTGGTAGTGGGAGATCCCGGCTTAGATTTCCCGTCCCATAGTGACGTGGATTCCCATATAGACGAAAATGCCAGGCTTGGCCTGATGATCCAGTGACCCGGTAAGGCAGGCAACCTCCCACTGAAACGCTTGTTGGCGGGATTGCCCCGTTGGCAGATAAACAGAAAATTGGCGTGACCGCTGTGCAAAACAGAACACTCCTTCTCTGGTGGAATGTTTTTACAGGGAATTGCGCAGCTTACGGGCATTCAATCGTCTTAGTCTCTACTTCCCGCTTGAGCGCAGTTCTGCCCGCCTCAGGACCAGCAAGCCTGTTCGCCTTGAGCGGAAGATGGAAGGTAGTTACTCCGGCTGGCCGAGCCTTGCATAGACGTGAGGCTCATCACATCCACTGCGGCACCGGCTCCGGCAAACTCATTAAAGGAAAGAGTCTCTTCCCCAGGAGGCCAGGGCATTTTCGTTTCGGTTCGGCCCTTGAGCTGTGTCCAGGGGCGAGTCAAGAGCCGGGATGGAGAGTTTGGACCGGCGGCGGACGGGACTAGACCATGGCGCATTCAGAGAACTCGGCAGTAGCGCACACGCGGCAGAAGCACATTGCACGGCAGGTTCCCGTGGGATGCGCCGCCTGCTCGAATCGCCGTCCCGGCTGGTTTTGCTCTCTGGGCAGCGCCGTACTGGCCGATCTTGAGCTAGCCACCAGCACCGTCTCCCTTCCCGCGCAGTCTTCGCTCTTCACTCAGGGCGAGGATGCGCGTTGCCTTTACTTGATCTGCGGCGGCTATCTCAAGCTCACCGCCGGACACCTTCAGGACCGCCAGATGATCGTCCGCGTAGCCGGACCGGGCTCCATGCTGGGCCTGTACGCGGTTCTATCCCACGGCGTCTACGAGGTTTCGGCTGAAACACTCACCGCCGCCCAGCTCCGCCCCGTCGAGCGCGACCGGTTCCTCTCCTTCCTGCGTTCTCACAAAGAGGCCCAGATGCGCGCCGTTCAGTGCATCTGCCAGGAGTACCGTTTCGCCCTACAGGACGCCTGCCGGATTGCCTTGGCAGAGACTGTCGCCGCCCGCCTGGGACGTCTGCTGCTGGAATTGGCCCACCAGATCGGCGAACACCTCGATGGAGGCGGATTCCGCTTTCCGCTCCTGCTCACCCACGAGGAAATGGCTTCCATGGCCTGCACCACCCGTGAAACCGTTACCCGCACCATGGGCCAGTTCCGCAAAGAGGGCTGGATCTCCATCGAAGATTCCCTGGTCACCCTCCACGAACCTGAACAGTTGCAAGCGCTGAACTAAAACCTCCGATTTTTATCGCTCTCCACAGCCACCCTGCCGAGTCCAAGAGCTATTATCAGAAGGTAGGGAACAGGGAGTAGAAAATAGGGAACAGGCTCCTCCCCCAAGAGCAGCCGCAACTACGGCATTTGACCCCTGATCTCTGAGCCCTGATCCCTGAAGTGGAGTTCATAGTGCGTATAAACCGTCTTATTGCTGGCTTTTCTGTTTTCCTTCTCTCGTTCTGCTCTGCCGCAGCTCAGAATCCCGCCGCGCCTCAGACCGCCGCCGCATCGGCCGAAAGCCCTGCGATTGTCGAGTTCCAGAAGATTGAAGACGCCTGGTCCACCGCTATCAACGCGCGCGACCAGTACGCTCTGGAACTGGTGCTTTCTCCTTTGTTTATAGACGTTTCCGCCAGCGGCGACATTACGACCCGCAACCAGCAACTGGCCCAGTTGATCACCGGGGAGGACAAAACCCTCCACCTCGAGCAGAAGGTGATCACCGTGCGCATGATGGGCGACATCGCGGTAGCCAACGGCACCTACCAGATGCACCACAAGGTGGGCTCCGCCCAGGTGGACGAAAAGGGCGTCTTCACGCACGTCTTCGAGCGCGCCCACGGCGGCTGGATGTGCATCAACTCCCAGCGCACCAAGCTCCCAGAAGACACCAACCCCAAGCACAGGAAGCCGTCCAATGAGGAGAATCCCTTCCACATCCCGTTTATTGGCAGGGGGTGACAAGGGCAGCCAGTAGAGCGGCGTCGGTGCTGGTTGTGTTCGTTCAGTCCCTGGATTGGGGGTGGAATTCTGTGTTTGGCCCCGGAGTTGTATCGTTATTTCAATTTGTGGAGCAAGGAGAATTCTTATTACATATTAGGAGCTTATTTATATTAAGGAATCGACTACTGAATAAATCGAATTAAGGAGTTGCGTTAATAAAAGAAAGCGCTTTTCGTTTATTAAGGTTTATACTGTTATTCAAGCTATCGTTATGGAAATCCAGCGCCAAACCGGCAAATACAGCATCTCCTCGACGGCTGGGGAGGAGGTGAAGGCGTACATTCCAAAGCCTTTACCTCCAGATCCTCCCATTAACCTTACTGAACTTTACCCACTATTGGACTGGGCCAACCAGGCGCTGGGCCGTCTGGACGGATCCACCGCTCTGCTGCCCGATGCCCATCTATTTCTCTACTTCTATATTCGCAAAGAAGCCGTGATCTCCTCACAGATTGAGGGGACGCAGTCTACTCTCTCCGAACTGCTGCTCTTCGAACATGGAATCGGTCCCGCTGCGCTGATGGACGATTCGAGTGAGACATTCAATTATGTCGCGGCCATGGAACATGGACTGAAGCGGCTCAAGGAAGAGTTTCCTGTTTCCCTGCGCCTGCTCTGCGAGATTCATAGTGTGCTTCTGCGCAAAGGCAGAGGCGCGCAGAGGACGCCCGGCGAATTTCGCCGTAGTCAAAACTGGATTGGCGGAACCCGTCCTGGGAATGCCCTTTTTGTGCCGCCGCCTCCCGAGGCGCTGATGGAATGCCTCGACGCCTTCGAGAAGTTTCTCCATGACGACCGCTTGCCGTTGCTCGTCAAGCTAGGCTTGGTGCATGTGCAGTTCGAGACCATCCATCCATTTCTCGACGGCAATGGACGGCTGGGACGGCTTTTGCTTACGCTCCTGCTCTGCGAAAGCGGCGTTCTTCACGAGCCGCTACTCTACTTAAGCCTCTATCTGAAGAGCAATCGCGACCGTTACTACGAACTTCTGCAAAAAGTGCGCCTGGAAGGCGCATGGGAGGAGTGGCTGGAGTTCTTCCTACAGGGAGTTATCTACACCGCAGAAGAAGCATCCAAGATGGCCGCAAAAATGCGCCAGCTCTTCCGCGAGGATGGCGCGCGCATACAGGGCCTGGGCAAGTCCTCCGGAACGGCAATGCAGGTACACAGCTACTTGCAGGCCAAGCCCATGAGCAATATTCGGGATATCGCCTCCGGAACCTCCAAAACATTGCCAGCCGTCGCTCAGGCTCTTGCCAACCTACAGAAATTGGGCATCGTCACCGAGACCACCGGCCGCCACCGCAACCGGGTCTTCGTCTACCAGCGCTGCCTCGACCTGATTGGATCAGACACCGAGCCGATCCCCGGAATGCGGTAACGGCCTGCAATCAACTCCCAGCGCACCAAGCTCCCCGAAGACACCAACCCCAAGCATAAGAAGCCGTCCAACGAGGAAAATCCCTTCCACATCCCGTTTATTGGCAATGGGTGATAAGAGCAGCCAGTAGAGCGACTTCAGGCTGCTCTCAAATCGGTAACCCTTCCGGGCGCGTGCGTTCGCCACGCATTTCCATTCCGCTGCCTTCAAGTATCCCCCCTGTTTTGCCGATAACCACTTTGGAATGATAAACTCCGGCTTTTCGACTGTAGACGCTGGAGAATGAGAAGGGAATTCTGCCTGTATGAAACGCTCCTCGCTTGGCTTGCGGCTTGTTGTCTCCACCTTACTGGTGGTTTCCTTGATCGGGCTCGTCTTTGGCTACGTCGCCTGGCGAGTGGTTTCATCACAGGTGCAACGCCAGGCCCAGCAGGAGGCTGAGCGTCAGTCGGAAGAGGCAATCGGCCAACTGGCAGCCATCGACCAACTCACCCGAGCCCAGGTGGACAGCGCCATGCGCATTCTTGAGGACCAGAGCCGGCTGAAGGGGGCACCTTCGCTGAAGGGAGCCACTGCCGTCGCCGGAAAAACGGTACCCGATCTTCACCTGGGAGCCGAATCGCAGGTCATGAGCTTCGCCATGGTGGACCACGTGAAGACTCTGGCCGGAGGCACGGCCACGCTCTTTGTATGGGACGGCTCCAACTTTGTCCGCGTAACCACGAATGTGCTCAAACCAGATGGTTCGCGTGCCGTAGGCACGGCGCTTGATCCCAAAGGCAAAGCATTCGCCGCCTTGAGCCAGGGAAGGCCCTTCAACGGCGTGGTGGACATTCTGGGCGCGCCGTACACCACCAGCTACGTGCCCATGCTCGACGGCGCCGGCAAGCTGGTCGGAGCCTGGTACACGGGCTTCCGGCTGGACTCCATTGCCTCGCTGGGCAAACTCATCGAGGAGGCCAGCATTCTGGACCATGGTTTTGTGGCGCTGCTCAAGCCCTCGGGGGAAGCCATCTATCACGGCAAAAAAATCTCAGCCGAGGAGTTGGAGCGGCTGCGTAAAAATGGAAAGGGCTGGGTGATGCATGAAGAAACCTACCCTGCCTGGGGATACACCGTCCTGGCCGCTTATCCGAACTCGGACGTGACGGCGCGCCTGTTGCGGATTGCGGGAATGCTGGCCGGGGCAGCAGCCGTTCTGGTGGGCGTGATTATTGTGCTGCAGTTTGTGCTGCTGGGCCGACTGGTGCTGCGCCCGGTGCTGTACTTAACCGAACGGCTGGCCAGCGCCGATATGAATACGCGGATTGAGATTGATCGCAACGACGAAATCGGCGCCCTGGCCACCGGCTTCAACCTGTTCGTTCAGCGCCTGCGCCAGGCCAT